>PVMK01160438.1_pt1 | contig 21120 bp, 16 predicted proteins | sample 1853481 | NCBI WGS metagenome assembly PVMK01 (sample SAMN08533507, study PRJNA380276) | Marine sediment metagenome, whole genome shotgun sequencing project.
GAGAGTCTCTACTCAGACTTTCCACATTTAAATAACAGAAGTTGAGGTGGAACTACCTCTTTTTCCAGAGTAGATCTCAGCAGAGTTTAGATGACTCATCATAGTGTTCTTCCGAGAATATAATCCTTCAAAGATCGATTATTCGCAGAAACTGGTTGATCAGCTTTTCAGCCTCATCGGCGGTTAGCATTTTTTTTGGCTGAACACCCTTTGGACAACGAAGCCGCTCATGGTCAGCCGTGCCGAAGAGACGACACACAAAAGGCCTAACCTGGTATATGTTACAGTAATTATTTTCAGTCACATGGGGGCACTTCTGGGTTGTCGCCTGCCGAAACCTCGTAAACACTGCTCTGATTAGCTTCGCAGTACTTATCTGTGCCACTTCGTATCTGGAAAATCGCACGAGGCAACAACAATCAGAGCAGCCGGATGGGCAACTCATACTCGGTATCTGGGTGTAAAGTTCCTCATGATTTTTTTTCCGCAACCATCGACGTTGTTTGAACATTTGGACCTCGGAAAATCGGAGCGGTGCACCAACGATTCAACGATCAGATTAGCAGTGGGATGATTCAAAAGGTTGAGAAGGCGAACGGCAAGAATATTGCCCCATCCTTGTCAGGCGAGAGAAACAAGAATGGGGCAACGAGGTCCGTAAAGATAAGAAAAAACCGGGCCTAACATGTGCCTCTTAACCAGATCCTAGGTACCACATTGTGGTTCATCGGGTCAAGAAGTAATGCAAGAAAAGTGTGAAAATGGTGGTCAAAGAGATCAAGAAAAAGAGCCCCATACTTGCCTGGAGCATAACAAGGATGTGGCAAGCTGTGATCGAGGTGAGTCTACATTTCTAATCAATATCTACCCTCTACCTCTCACTTTTGAAGTATCCCATTCAAATCAAAATGGTGGTTTTTCGTATTGACTGGATTTCTTGATTTATCGTAGTGTGATCCTAGTAAGGTTCCATCTTGACCTTGGCCGAATGTTGACGATTTTGTGGGTAAAGGTTAAACTTCTAATAGATGTCACTAGGGTTGTAGGGATTCTATCTTCTGTTTTTCTCTGCTTAGTCTGATCTGATTTTAGGCTGGATACGGAGTGCGAGACACTAATCACAGCCGCTCTCCCTGAGCACCACCTGCACTGACACCCCTGCTCATCTTGGCTCTGAAGATCCTGTAATCTTTGGCGTGAATAGTTGCCCACTCCTGACATTATTCACAGGCTAATAAAGGTTCTGATATGCCAAAAAAAGAAGTCGCATATTTTCAGGTCTTTCACGAGGTAACCAGGGCTGTTCTCTCGGTGCTCGATGTCGAGACGGTCCTTCATCTGATCACCAAAGGAATAGTGTCGTCCCTTGATATTAAGGCGAGTGCTCTAATGCTTTTGAGCGAGAAGAGCCATCGGCTGGAACTAGTGGCCTCACACGGTCTCAGTCAGAAGTATCTGGGGAAAGGTCCTCTCTACGCGGACAGGAGTATTGCCGATGCCTTGAGGGATAAACCCGTACTGGTCGAAAACGCGCCCACTGACGACAGAGTTCAATATCGGGAGGAGGCTAGAGAGGAGGGTATTGCGTCGATTCTTTCCGTGCCCATGGTGATGAGGGAACAGGTCATTGGGGTTCTGAGAATCTATACCGCCGAACCAAGGCGATTTAGCCAAAACGAAATGGACTTGATATCGGCTATTGCCGAGATAGGTGCGATAGCTATTGAAAATGCGAGGATCTTTGAAGCCAGAGGAGCAGAGCTTTCCAAGGTATTAAAAGTCGGTGGTATTGATTATGAATACGAGCTTCCCGTGGCAGAGTATCGCGGCAAGGCCACCTTGAATAGTGGGATTGACCACGAGAAATCCTACCAGTATTTTCGCACGCTTTATCGGCTCACACGAACGATCACCTCGACCATGGAAATGAAAGAGACACTGGAGGCGGTGGTGACAGAAATCGCGAAGACCATGGACGTAAAAGGTTGCTGTCTTTTCTGGCTAAATACCGGGACCCGTGAATTGGAAATGGTGGCGTCCTACGGCTTGAGCCAAGCTTATCTCTGCAAGGGTCCTCTCAGCATTGACAAATCCATTCCTCAGGCTTTAGAAGAAGAGACTACCTATATAGCCAACGTCAGAACTGACCGCACAATTCAGTATCCAGAGGCGGCAGAGAGTGAAGGGATCGTGTCGATGCTCTCCGTTCCCATCTCAGTCAAGAAAAGGGTCAGGGGGACCCTTCGGTTATATTCATCCACCGCCACACCTTTTGCTACGGAGGAACTAAAATTTGCCAAGGTCCTGGCTGAGATCGGCGGTATTGCCATCATAAACGCCAAGCTATACCAGGAAAGGAGGGCTGACATCACTTTCTGGAAGGCAACCCTAGATTATCTGGGCATTGGGAATACGTAATTCAAAATTTTGTCGGCCCAGATCCAGTCACCATATCTCTCATCATTATCTACATTCGATGCATCCCCTCCAAACAGGAAAAATCGAATCGTGCGCTTTTTCTCTTTGACAGGGGCTTGGGATTGCGCGTAGCATTATATTAGAAAGCTATTGTATTAAGCAGAGACAAGCAAAGGCGGATATGGGGGGGAGAATAAACCCTAAAATGCGCCTGCTAACTCTTAATAGAGTGTTGTTCAATCTGTAGCGACTGCTTCATATCAACTTGGATTTTCTTGGGCACGGCGTTTTTTGACTTTGTGTAGACCTCGCGAGACAGCAATTTCTCCCGCTAGCCCCGACTACTACCTCGACAACTCACTGTTACTCTTCTCACAGCTATATTTCTGAAAGTTTCCTGGTCTGAATAGAAGCAGGCTCCTAAGCGAAAGTCTACATTAATTCCCGCCAAAGGAGGTGTGGCCTATGCAAGTAACACACGAGGAAGTATTTAGACAGAAGAAACTGGCCAATGTAGGACAAACAGTCCGGAGTAAGAAGTATGGCACTCTTTGGAGAGTCATGGAGAAACGGGAAATTTGGCAAAACATTGAGGGCGATCCGCAAACTCGCATGCTCCCGGCCATTTATCTTGCCTACTGGAAAGTCCAAACGGGAGTACTGCCAGGGATCGGAAAGATGTTCGGATATGCATATACTCTCCATGATAATACTTTTGAGGCAAACTGGGAGATAGTCGAAGGAGAATAAGAAGGCAACCGTTACTTTAATAGTTGCAATCATCACTGTCGAATTCTAGACCGCCTTTAGCCAATTGTAGTTATTCGGCACACAGGGGGGGAGCCATGAAAAAACAACTCATTAATTATGAGACTTTGCTTAAGGTTACCAAGGTCATTTCCCATTCCCGGAACCCCGAAGAAGTTGTCTTAATAACAGTGGAGAGCATCAAAACAGCTTTGGATATCATGGGATGTAGTGTCTTTCTTATCAACCGCAAAACCGATGAACTAGAGGTAGCCGCGTCATATGGCCTGAGCGATGAGTATATCAATAAAGGACCTGTCAGTGCTTTGCGCTCCATTGCTCTATCTTTGGAGGAGGGACCAGTAGCGATCTACGATGTTTCCGATGATCCGAGAATTCAGTACCCCGACGCGGCCAAAAATGAGGGAATTGCTTCTATCCTGTCCGTGCCTATTGTGGTCGCCGGGCGTTCAATCGGGGCCCTACGTATTTATACTTCTGAACATTGGGAGTTCACTTTGGAAGATGTGAACTTTGTTCAGGCCATGGCGCAGATCGCAGGGATGGCTATAGAGATGGCCAGACAGTACAAAGGCCTAAAGGACAGCATCGAGATATTGAAAACGATGAGGGATCCGAAAGTGTTCCCGAGAGTGAAATTGGCAAAGAACATTAATACCTAGGGTTTGGCGTTTAGTGTTAGAAGACTCTCGGCACTGGGAGTTCAGCGTCACAAGGTCGATTTTCCTACCAGTTATGTCGGAGTTCGTCTAGAATACTCCACACTTTTGCCTCTTGAGACCAAGCTACAATATCTTAGTTTAAACTAAGAAAATGCGGAGTCCTTGGCTCCGCTTTTTTCTTTTCAACATCTTATGCTGAGATTTCTAGTGGGGTGTGAATTAAGGGATGTGGTCTACACTTTCCTAGCGATCGAGCCAAATTCGGAGACCTCATCAGTAAACGTTCACCACCTCGCTTGAGTCCCCTCTTCGAATCAGAAACAGTGGTTTTTCATATTGACAAGAGTGCAGATATATCTAATATAGCCATAATACCACTCCGTGGTACATAAAATGGCGCCCAGAATGATGATTTTCCCCTTGGGCATGAAGGCATCTTCCCAGTCTCCGGCGATTCCTATATCTATCGTTCTGAGTTGGTCTCATCTGATAAGAACTTCTCCAGCAGTAAGTCCAAAAGCGCCAAGTTTACACTATTTGAGCAAGGGCTTGCCACTACCCTTGGAGATACTTTGGGATGGAACATTTAACTAACTCCATTCATGAAGAAAACCGATTACTTCAGGTCAAGTACGATATTGTGGCATACTTCTATGACATTTTGGATTATCCATGGGAACGACATTATAGACGCTGGAGACCTGTCTTACTAAGAGATGTACGTAATTCAGTGCTCGAAGCTGGAGTTGGTACGGGACGGAACCTGAAACACTATCATCCAAATGTAAAACTTACTGCCATTGACATTTGTGTAGAAATGCTAAAAAGAGCAATGAAAAGAGGAAAAACTGCTGCCTGTAATTTTAGTCTCCTTCATGAAGATGCCACCGTTATGGAATCTATTCCTTCTAATCATTTTGACTGGTTGATTTGTATTTTTTTGTGCTGTGTAATGCCCGATAAGCTGCAACCTCTGGCGATTAAACAGTTTGAACGGGTACTGAAGCCAGGTGGACGTTTTCGTCTGCTTGAAATGGTGTATTCGAAAAACCCAAAACTCAGAAAACGGCAAGACTTTTTTACCCCATTAGTCGAAAAGGTCTACGGTGCCCGCTTTGACCGTAATACTTTAGGGCATTTACAAACATCTTCAAAACTTAAGATTAGTAAGACATATTTTATAAGGAAAGATATATACATGGTTATTGAAGGGGTGTGTGTGAAATAGCTCTCTAATAGTAACGAAACAGGGTCACCTATTATAAGGTCCTACGTTTTTTGTTAGAAGGTTCTCGGCACTAGCCCGGATATTTCATGAATCGCCTGCTGCGACCGCGGATATGGCCGTCCTCCCGGGCGTCCTCGGCTGTCGAACCCTGCGACGTACCGTTCAGGTACGCCTCGGGTCCAATCCCGCGGTACCGCGGGATGGTTGCCCGGTGGCACACCCATCTTCACGGTCTCGCGACTGCAATTCATGAAACATCCGGGCTAGGAGTTCAGCGTCACAAGGTTGATTTTCCTGCCAGTTATGTCGGAGTTCATCTAAAATACCTTAATCTAAACTCAGGCTACTTCAGAGCACGTACCACATTCTGTGCTAGTTCCTTTAGAGCGATAGTGTGGATTAAGGGATGTAATATTAAGTCAGATTGAAATTCTGGGTAATTCCACATTACTCGATGCTATGCGAAGTTCTCGACTGGTGTATGGGGTTTGGATTCATTTATCATCGTTTAGTATCCCCGCTCTTGAGGCAACCGAAAAAACACCGAACTGCTATATGTTGGCGTTCTCGACGCTTGACACACAAGCCTCTCTGATCCTATACTTCCCCGTATCGAAAGCGAGTTCTTATCAGTTCGCATAGATTAGGAATTAAGGTTTATTCACAGACATCAATTGAAACGGTTCACCAAGGTCTTCAGATTCCCATTGACAACACGAAAGGTTGTTTTCAAAATACCCATGGCCTTTAACGTCTTTGAAATCACTTTTAATCAAATGAAAAAAGGAGAAAAAACATGGAGATAGGGGACAGCGGTAAGAAGCTTTCTGACGTCATTAAGAAAGCCATCAGTGATTGTGAAATCAGTACCGCCGAATATAATAAGATATTGAGAATGGCCGATGAAGACGCAACAATAGACCACCAGGAGCAACAACTGCTCAGCCAACTCCATCAAATGGTTGCCAACGGAACCATTAAACGCGTAGCAGAATAACATCGAAAGAATTAGAATTGGTTTCAAAACCTTCGCTTCATCATCGCCATACAGTCAATTCCCGGACTCCTAAGACTGTAAATTACATACTTTAATCCACAGTTTACCTTTTGAGACCGAGCTACAATATTTTGCGTTAAATGCTCTGGAAGGTAAAGTATACATATAGGAATGTAACTTACGGTTTGCCTCCTCCCCTGTAGCCCACCTAAAACCGCCTCAAGATTGTGCTTTCGCTTGACAGCGACCGACCACCTCGCCTAATCTGAAAGAAGTTCAATTCTCCAATTCTACCGCATTCCCGAGCGATCATATCTCTGAACCTGACCCACCCTGCCCTGCTCAAGTTCACTGCTTTTGTTAGCTTGTCCTCTCCAACGCTCAAAGGAGGTATTGGCATGGCTACAGAAGACTTCAAACGTAAGCTCACCGCCATCCTCAGTGCTGATGTCAAAGGTTACAGTCGCCTCATGGGTGAGGACGACCAGGCCACCGTCCGCACCATTACAGCTTACCGGAAGGTTATTACCGGAGTTGTCCAGAAACACAGAGGCCGGGTGGTGGACTCTCCAGGCGATAATATTCTGGCAGAATTTGCCAGTGTGATAGACGCAGTGAGTAGTGCGGTCGAGATCCAGGAGGAACTTAAGATCAGAAATGCTGAGTTGCCTGAAGATCGCAGGATGGAGTTTCGTATTGGAGTTAACCTTGGTGATGTGATCCATGAAGAAGAGCGGATTTATGGCGACGGAGTAAACGTCGCTGCCAGAGTAGAGAGCCTTGCTGAGGCTGGAGGTGTCTGCGTCTCTGGTACCGTGTTTGACCAGATCGAAAGCAAGCTTCCCTTGGGGTACGAGTACCTCGGGGATCAGAGTGTAAAGAACATCTCAAAGCCAGTGCGGATCTATAAAGCTCTTATGGATCCCGAGGCAGTTGGCAAGGTCTTAGGCGAGGAAAGGGTTGAGCCGAGGCGGGGGCTGAAAGTAGCTCTTGCGGTGGTGACCGTACTCCTTCTGATAGTGGGCGGTCTGCTGATTTGGCGCACTGCCTTCCCACCAGTGCAAGTCGCCTCGGTGGAAAAGATGGCTTTCCCACTACCCGATAAACCCTCCATTGCAGTGCTGCCCTTCACCAACATGAGCGACGATCCAAAGCAAGAGTATTTTAGCGATGGGCTCACTGAGGAGATCATTTCTGCACTTAGCAGTGTTCCAAAACTCTTTGTGATTGCTCGAAACTCCACATTCACCTACAAAGGCAAACCCGTGAAGGTTCAGCAAGTTAGTGAGGAATTGGGGGTTCAGTATGTTCTAGAGGGGAGTGTTAGAAAGGGTGGAGATAAGATACGAGTAACAGCCCAGTTGATAGATGCTCTTACTGGCAACCATTTATGGGCGAAACGCTATGACCGAAATCTGAGCGACATATTTGCCGTTCAAGACGAGATCACAAAAGAAATCATCACGGCCATGCAGGTAAAACTGACAGAAGGGGAGCAAGCCCGAGCGACTGCAAAAGGCACAAATAACCTTGAGGCCTACCTTAAGTGCTTGCAGGCGAATGAGTATGCTCACCGGATAAATCCAGAGAGTAATGCCTTGGCAAAGCAATTGGCAGAAGAAGCCATTGCCTTAGACCCGGAGTATGCTCAGGCATACTATGTTCTAGCGAGAACCCACATGTTGGCTGTGTGGCTTGGCACGAGCAAATCCCCTAAACAGTCTATAGGCAAGGCCATAGGATCAGTGAAAAAGGCTATTGTCTTGGATGAAACTTATGCGGAAGCCCACGGCCTTTTCGGCTTCCTATATTCAATTATAAGGCAATATGATAAGGGCGTTGCCCAAGGGGAGAAGGCTGTGGCCCTTAATCCCAATTCAGGTTATGCCCATTTTCTATTGGGTAAGGTGCTTACTTTTTCTAGCAGGTGGGAAGAATCCATCCCGGAATATAAGATAGCGGTACGTCTCAATCCTATCCCGCCGAATAATTACTTATTTAGTCTAGGATTGTCATATGGCTATACGGGGCAATACGAGGAGGCAATAACATGGGGTGAAAAAGCGATTCGCCAGGAGCCCAATTCTCTGCTGGCCCACTTGTTTATGGCTCAGGTTTATAGTTGGTCAGGACGGAATGAGGAAGCTCGAGTTGAAGCCGCTGAAGTGCTTAGGATAAATCCCAAGTTTTCTCTCAAAAAATGGGAAAAGAAACTCAAATATAAGAATCAAGAAGACATAGAGCGGGCTATTAGCGCGTTACGCAAAGCAGGGCTACCCGATAAGCCACCACTTGCACTACCGGACAAACCTTCTATTGCGGTGCTTGCCTTCGATAACATGAGTGCTGACCCTAAGCAGGAGTATCTCGCTGACGGAATCAGTGAACATATCATTTTCGCCCTTTCCAAGATCTCGAAACTATTCGTCATTGCCCGGCATTCGTCATTCACTTACAAGGGCAAGCCCGTCAAGGTTCAGCAAGTGAGCAGGGAGTTGGGCGTTCGGTATGTACTGGAAGGTAGCGTCCAGAAATCGGGCGACCGGTTGCGGGTCACGGCCCAGCTGATCGACGCGATATCGGGGGTTCATTTGTGGTCTGAAAGCTATGTCCGGGAGTTGAGAGACCTATTTGCCGTACAAGATGACATTACAAAGAACATCATCATGGCCATTCAAGTAAAACTGACGGAAGGGGAGCAAGCCCGAGCTGTTGCAAAAGGCACAGATAGCCTTGAGGCCTACCTAAAGTGCTTGCAGGCGTATGAGTATGCTCACCGGGTAAATCCAGAGAGTAATGCTTTGGCAAAGCAATTGGCAGAAGAAGCCATTGCCTTAGACCCGGAGTATGCTGTTGCTTACACAGAACTAGGCAGAGCCCACATGGTGGACGTGTGGGTTGGAACGACTGAGTCCCCTAAACAGTCTATAGGCAAGGCCATAGGATTAATGAAAAAGGCTATTGTCCTGGATGACACATATGCTGAATCCCACGCCCTTTTGGGCTATCTATATACAATGACAAAGCAGTATGATAAGGGCATTGCCCAAGCGGAGAAGGCTGTTGTCCTTAATCCCAATTCAGCTGATGCACACATGAGACTGGGTAAAACACTTAGTTTTGCCGGCAGGTGGGAGGAATCCATTCCGAAATACAAGAAAGCCATACGTCTTAATCCTGTCCCGCCCAATATATACTTGTTCAGTTTAGGATTGTCCTACGGCATGACGGGGCAATACGACGAGGCAGTAGCATGGTGTGAAAAAGCAGTCCGTCAAGCGCCCGATTCTCTATGGGCCCGTATAATGATGACTGTGGTTTATAGTTGGTCAGGAAGAGATGAGGAAGCTCGAGTTCAAGCTGCTGAAGTGCTTAGGATAAAGCCCAAGTACTCTATGAAGAAGGGCGTATACAAGAGGAAAAAGGATACCGAGCGGTTTGTTGGTGCTCTTCAGAAAGCGGGGCTGAAATAAGGAGACAAATCAGAGAAAACGAGACTGACATCCCGTTTTTTTTCAATCTGATCATGTCCGGCAAATGTCAGCGTTTTGGTCACAGTCCGCAATTGTCTCCTGAAAATTTGCATTACACACTTTAATATACACCCTGCCTCTTTCACATACCCCTACCACATTCTGTCCTAGCCCTGCATAAGGTTCGAAAAAAACACCCAAAGATATGATTACCAACCCTCCATAATCCCAGGAAAAGGTGAAATTTAGATTAAGAAATGTAACCCAAACTTTATTTTGACTTACACCTTTTCATGATTAACCTTACTAGGAATCTATTGAACCGGCTTTTACCTGAGTGAAAAAAATCATATTGACTTGGATGGAGGTAGAAACTGAGAATTATTGGGACGTACACTGGGATATAACCCGCAGCGTTAAAGAGCGTTTTGATGCGGAGGGTGTGTCCATACCTTTCCCGCAACGAGATGTTCATCTACATCAGGTGCCGGCAACTTGATAGCAATCCGGCGTCTTGGATTTCATCATTAGAAAGAGCAGAAAAAAAGTTTAAAGCCCCGACCACTCTCAGTAGTGATCGGGGCTTTTTGTTCCTTATTGGTCTACGCGGCTATTCTTACTTTCAAATTTTTACTGCTCACCTTTAATCTTTTTTATAATTTTCGGAATAAAGAGTGAAAAGACAAACAACCCTATGGAAAAGAAAACCTTGAAAGACAACAGTTCACCCCAGTTTCCTGAAACCCAAACATCTTTTAGTGTTCCGATGAAAAAGGTGAAGATAAAGGTCCCGACAATGATGCCCAGGGCCGTACCAAAAAAGTAGTCCCAAAAACGTACCTTGGTAAGACCCATACCGAAATTCATGGGTGTGAATGGAAAGTAGAGAAGCCGCAGGTACAGGGTAGCGGCAAATCCGTTCCGCTCAATAGAATCGTCATATTTCTTCAACTTATCCCCAATCAGCGAGGCTGCAAATTCTCTACCTAGAGTGCGCCCAATCCAAAAGGCTGCACTGGCACCTACCATAGCTCCAAGCCAGACATAGAGAAACCCCCAATAGGCCCCAAAAATGGCAGCGCCTATACCGGTTAGGAGCGTGCCAGGCACGAAAAGACATACACCTGCGGCATAAACAAATACAAAAACCAGAGGAGCCCACAACCCCGCTGTATTAAGGAAGCTTCCCAAAGCTTCCGCAGTAAGATACCCTTTAACCGGCGTGAACTTAATAATGTAGATGGCTATAATAACAAAAGCCACAAATATAAATGCTTTTATCATGGCTTTGTTGCGACCTGGAGTTGCGGACTCTATTACTTGTTCCATGTTCTCTCCCCCAACCTTATTTATTGTGCTCTGTGGTTTGTTTTCTTTTTGAGTACTCGTCATATTCTGTTTACTCTTGACCATATGTCGTAACCACAGCAGACAGATTACATTCCGTCGGGGATAATTTGGGTGTCAGGTGTCAGGTTTCAGGTGTCAGGAAAAAACAAAAAAGCTGCCACCTGATGTAGCTTCGATGGTCTTTGCCTAGTGCGGCAGTCTGCTGGAGTATTGGAATTTGGGATTTGATATTTTGCAATGCTCCACCACTCCAGTACTCCAAAACCCCTAGCCCTCTTTAGCAGCCACCACTGCATGCCCACCAAATTCCCGCCGTAGGGCAGCGAGAACCTTATCTTCAAAGGCATCTTCCTCCCTTGACCTGAACCTTCTGAAAAGTGAAAGAGCTATAACCGGGGCTGATACTCCGCTCTCCACAGCCTGCTGCACGGTCCAACGCCCCTCCCCAGAGTCTTCCACATAGCCACGAATCTCAGTCAGCCTTTTATCTTTGCCGAAGGCTGATTCTAGCAGTTCCAAGAGCCAGGATCGAATAACACTACCCTGATTCCACAGATGAGCAACCTGAGAATAATCTAGAAACTCAGCATAAGGTGAGCCCTCCATAATGGCGAAACCTTCCCCGTAGGCCTGCATCATGCCGTACTCTATGCCATTATGAACCATTTTGACGAAGTGCCCGGCACCGGTGGGGCCACAATAGAGAAAGCCGTTCTCAGGAGCAAGAGTTTTAAAAATGGGTTCAAGATGCTCGTAGACGCTTCGTTCTCCACCCATCATCATGCAATAACCAACCTCGAGTCCCCAGATGCCGCCGCTTACTCCCACATCCATGAACTTGATTGCCTTTGCAGCCAGCATCTCTGCCCGGCGAATATCATCTTTGTAGTAGGTGTTCCCCCCATCGATAACAATGTCACCCGGGGCAAGCAACTCCAGGAGTTGGTCAAGATGGTCATCAACCGGTTGGCCAGCAGGAAGCATGAGCCAAACCACCCGTGGCGCGGTCAACTTGTCAACGAGTTCGGTCAGTGAAAAGCTCCCTATCGCACCCTCTTTGACAATCTCCTCGGTTTTACTCGGGGTCCGGTTGTAGGCCACAACCTCATGGCCACCCTGGAGGATCCGTTTTGCCATATTCATTCCCATGCGCCCCAATCCTATCATAGCTACTTGCATTCTTCTTGCTCCTTTAGGTACTTGGCGTGTTGGTGGATTCGCTTCGCTTAATCCATCCTACTGTTTGTCTTCTCGGTCATTTATGGCAGAGGGCATGGGGCATAGAGCATAGAGTAAAAGAATTGACATGCTTGCTCCATGGAAAATGAAAGCGGAGCTAAATGACCTAATGATTTTGAAACGCTATGCGCCATGCTCTTTGCGCTATGCGTCGTCTCCGCAGGCTCTTCCTTTAAGATTGAAAAATAGCTTAAGACCTTTTTTGACCCTATCGGAGAAGATCTTTGGAGAAAAGAACGTCCCTGCGACTTTCTTGTTTATCTCACCGAGAGTCGGATAGGGATGTACTGCAGAAGCCAGGGTTGAGAGCTTCATCTTGCCGTTCAACACCGCCACCCATTCACTGAGCAGTTCTCCTGCCTGAGGCCCCAATATTTGTACACCTATGGGCTTCTCTTTTCCGTCCAGTATCATTTTGATCTTACCTACTCTCTCGCCCTCCGCCAGGCTTCTGTCGTTGTCTTTGAACTCCTCGGTCCAGACCGCATAATCGATTCCGGCAGCTTCTGCCGCTTTTTCATTCATGCCAATGCTCGCCAGTTCGGGATCTGTAAAAGTGCACCACGGCAGAAAAGTATAGTCAACTTTTCTGGGGAGATGAAAAATCGCATTGGTGAAGACCACGCCTCCCTCATAACCCGCTGCGTGGGTGAACTGATATTGGCCGGTGACATCTCCCGCTGCATAAATGTTCTTCTGATTCGTCCTTAATCTCTTGTCTACCTCGACACCTTTTTTACTGAAAGCAATAGCCAGCCCCTCCAAACCTAAACCTTCCACATTTGCTTCCCTGCCCAGAGCAACCAGGATCTTTTCTCCCCGAATCTGACTTGTGGTGTTTGCGCCGTTTCTTATAGTTACCTCCCTCTCACTCCCCAGGTCCCGCACACTCATCACAGAGGAGTTGAGATAAAATGTCACCCCTTCAGAGCGCAAAACCTCCATGACTGTGTCAGCCATGTCTTTATCTTCTTTGCTCAAAATCTGATTGCTGCGCTGGACCACAGTGACCTTTGAGCCAAGACGACCGAATGCCTGTGCCATTTCTATGGCTATGGGGCCGGCGCCAAGAATGATCAACGATTTCGGCAGATGATCGAGGGACCAGATTTCTTTGTTGGTGATGTAAGGTGTGCTATCCAGACCATCTATGGGCGGGATTCCAGGGGAGGAACCTGTAGAGAGGACCCAGTTCTTTGCTGAGATGGTTTCCCCATTGAGACGAATGCTGTGCTCATCTACAAAGGTTGGCTCGCCGAATTCAACTTTGGCCCCGAGCTTGCAGAATCTTTCCTCAGAATCGTGTTCTTGAATAGTGCTGATGACCGATTGAATTCTCTTTGCCACTTCCCGATAATCAACAGGCGGAAGCTCAACCCCTGGAAGGCCAAATTCTCTTGAGTTCTTCATCAGATGGTAAACGTGAGCTGTTTTGATCAGGGTTTTGCTCGGCACGCAACCATAATGGAGGCAGTCTCCTCCAAGTTTTTTTTCTTTCTCAACCAGCAGAGTTTTGGCTCCAGCCTGGGCCGCCCCGGCTGTAACGGTCAGACCTGCTGCCCCACTGCCAATCACACCTATATCGAAATCATAATTCGGCATAAGATTGTCCCTTTCCACTGGAATTATTCTTGTATGTTCAACATCTATATCTCAAGAAACTTAAGACTTTCGACCAGAAGTTCAAGGGGCAAAGAGATTAAAAGGGGGACACTAATCAGCGTAGCCCGAGCTAGCTGACACCTGCTGCAACTCATCGAGCAATCTCTTCCGTTTCTCAGCAATGCCGGCCATCAACCCCTCAAAGGATTTGGCAAAGGCCGCCACACCCTCATCGAGAACCTTTTTGGTAACAACGTCCAGGTCGATGCCAAGCTCGGCGAGTTTGCTCAGACGAGTGCGAATACCGTCCAAATCAGTCTCAACGGTGGGAGCGACGTGGCCGTGGTCCAGAAAGGCCTCAAGCGTGGCTGGCGGGAGTGTGTTGACCGTGTCCGACCCTATGAGGTTGTCCACGTAGAGCGTGTCGGGATAAGCAGGATTTTTTGTACTGGTGCTAGCCCACAAGGGACGCTGCACGCGAGCGCTCTGTGCGGCCAGTTTCTGCCAGCGCTCGCCCCTAAAGATCTCGCGAAAGCGTACGTAGACACTTTTGGCGTTGTCGATGGCGATTTTGCCCTGCAGATCCACATTGTCAGTGCTTTCTAAGGCTGCAGCCACAGCGCTGTCCACGCGGCTGATAAAAAAGGAAGCCACGGATGCAACTCTGCCGACATCACCACCAGATGAAGCCAGTTTTTCCAGCCCGGCAATGTAGGCTGCTGTGACTGCTTCGTATTGGTCCAGGGAGAACATCAGCGTAACGTTGACATTGACACCATCACCAATGAGCGTCTCGACAGCAGGTATGCCGGCGGGTGTGGCCGGAACCTTGATCATCACATTTGGTCGCTGCAGGGAAGCGAAAAGGCGGCGTGCTTCAGCAATGGTGGCCTCGGTGTCGTGAGCCAGCGCCGGATTTACCTCGAGGCTCACATAGCCATCAGCACCCACACTCTTTTCGTAGACTGGGCGCAATACGTCAGCTGCGCTCCGGATGTCGGCCATAGCCAGATCCTCATATATTTCTGCCACCGATCTTCCATCACTCACGAGACGATTTAAATCTTCATCGTAATCAGCACTCCCAGCAATGGCCTTTTCAAAGATAGATGGATTGGAGGTGATCCCCCGCAGCCCCTGGTCAACCAGTTTCTGTAGTTCGCCGGAGGCAATAAGGGAACGGCTTATGTAGTCGAGCCAGATTGCCTGGCCCAGTTCAGCTAATTCATGCAGTTTTGTCATTTCAATCCTCCAAGCAAAGCAATTGTAATTTTATATTATATCCGAAGAATTTGGTTGATAGAATTATAGTCGATGTAGGGATAATTTTCTTACCGCCGGATCAAAAAGGACTAAATCGAGGCTAAAAACAGGGAACCGTATCGCAACCAAAGGTTGCTCCTACATGATTTGTAGACTGACAAATTGTGGAACAGATATTGAAGAATGTACCTCGCAGGCTGCTGTAAAACTCAATATTTTGAGTACGAGCATCACATCCGTCATTCCGGAAGGCGCGAAGCGACTATCCAGAATCCAGGAAAAACAATAGTTTACTGGATACCGGATCTCGACTTCGTCTCGTCCGGTATGACGTTTGGGCCGTTTCCAGGCTTTTTCGGTAGCCTGCTAGTAAAATTCTTTTTGAAAACTGGCGGCAGTAAGAGGCTTGAGTAGTATAAAATGAAGAGGGCTCGTTAAAGAAACGAGCCCTCGCTTTCTCCACATTTAATCGAAGACCATTTTTACTTGAATTTCAATTTCAATGGCTCTGAATTGTAGCTATTATGCTCATGAGCATTGTCAAACACGGCAATGCCAAAGGGGTAGGTCTTTCTTGTATTGAACTGAATATCATCGTCATATCCGGTCTGAAGTTTTCTCCGCATCATGACTGTCCATTTCCCGTTCTGCCAGACACCTTTTGTCTTTACATCTGCAAAACTGCCTTTCCATACCCTGTTAAGCATATAACCAGGGATTTCATCGCCATCTTTGAATTTCGACTTTCCAGTTATCCCTACTGCCTCCTCAACAAGAAGCGAACCTGGAATTGATGGTGCTTTAGAAGGGTTCTGCATATAGGCAGGTTTTGTTTTGTCTTTGGTAATGTTGCTCTTTGCCTTGGCCCCTGAGTCCGCATCTCTCTTTCTACCTTCTTCAGGCTTTTTGCTCGGATTTATAGTTACATAGCCATCCTCGGTATACCCCACCGGATTTGACCTGACAGCTTTCCAGTGCCAGAGATCCGCCTTTTCTCTTGGAGAGCTTACTGCATAATACCAGTCTTCTGGGTTCTTGGCTTCGTTGTGGCACAAGATAGTGCAACCTTTGGTGGCAAACTTATCTATCCTGTTTATCTCCCATACCACCCCTAACCTGTCTTCGTCACCCTTTATCTTGGTCCATTTGCCACCTGTATATTTCCATCTCTTTTTGTTCATACTCTTGTTATAATCGTGCCATTGAAAGAGGAAAAAGATTTCATCTTTGGTGTAAACAGATCTAGCTTTCAGTGTAGTTATGTTGCCTTCGACATCTCCCGCCCCGGTAACGACAATCTTCGCTTTCTCCGCCTTCTCCCACTGAGGACTACTTGCATCTGTAGGGGCAGACTTTACCTTTTTTGAAATTACCACCAGATCGCCCTTGTCCGCTTTGGTAGCCGCCAATGACCCACTGTAAACTGTAAAGGCAGCAATGGCCATAATAGCAACAAGAATCACGAATACCTTTTTCATTTGTTCCTCCTTATTCCCGGGTCTTTAACCTCTGTTAACATCACAGTATTAATTATTCTCACCTTCTGCACCTTCATAGAATTACAATTTCTGTTAAGACCTAACCCCTATCACTGTCAGCACAACAAGTGCCACGACGGCAAGAAGCCCTATGGCCATCGCAATCGGTCTCTTGGTCGGTCTTTTTTCAGGGCTTTTGTCAAAGAAAGGCAGGAGTAGAAGAGCGACAATGCCGCCTGATGGTATTATGGCAGTAGCGATTATCTCAAATTTTCCTGGAAAATATTTTAAAAGCTGATATAGGGACATAAAATACCACTCAGGCCTAGGGACGAAGAGGTTGTCTGTTGGATCGGCCGGATCTCCAAGTCCTACGGGAAAAACTATCGCTAAGATAATTGCCACAAAAATAAAGACGCACATCATCACCACAATCTCTTTAAAAAGAAAGGAAGGATAGAAAGTTTCTTCTGTATGTTCCAAGTGATCATTTGTAGATTGTTTGTCCATAACCCGTTCCCTCTTTTATTTACAGCGGCGTTGAGATACCTTGTCTACGTATCATGGCGAAATGTCCAATAAGTAAGACCACGACTGCTATGGGCAGAAATACAATATGAAGGGTATAAAATCTTGTTAATGTGAGTACCCCCAGTTCTGTTCCGCCACGTGTTATCCTTAAGACATAATCACCTACAATGGGAATTGTCCCCATAACACTGGTGCCAACCTTTGTGGCCCAATATGCTTTCTGATCCCAGGGCAAAAGATATCCTGTAAAACCAAAGCCCATGACCACACACAAGAGCAATACACCCGTCATCCAATTGATTTCTCGAGGTTTTTTGTAGGCACCGTAAATATATACCCGTATCATGTGCAGAACTATTGTGACGATCATCAGATTCGCAGACCAGTGATGGACGCCTCTAACTACAGACCCCATGGAAACTTCATAGGTCATAAAATCTACTGCGTCGTAGGCTTGAGTTGGGGTGGGGACATAATAAAACGTCATAAAATAGCCTGTGATGGCGAGCATCAAGAACAAAAAGAATGTTATACCTCCAAAACAGTAACTTAGATTAAGTCCTTTGGGGATAGGTTTGTCCAGAATGTCTTTCTTAATATATTCATGCATTTCCACCCGTTCATCTATCCAGTTATATACATGCTTAAACATTTTCACTGTTGTCACCTCCGTAAGGCACGGTCTCTGTAGCTAGAAATATTTTTCCATCCTCAATCTTTGTTTTATGTCTTTTTAATGGAGCCGGAGGAGGACCGCTTATCACTCTGCCTTCTTCGTCATATCTGCCGTCGTGGCAGGGGCACTTAAATATTTTTGAATCTTCATCCCAGGTAACAATGCATCCTAAGTGCGTACAACCAGCAGAAATTGCAATTACTTCTTCTTCGTTTATCCTCTTGACATATGCCAGTGTCCTTTTATTGCCTATTAACCACCCGTCTTTTTTTTCATATTCTAAAACTACCCTTGTAAAGCCCGGGTTTTCATCCTGGACATCCTCGAGTTCTATCTCAATCCATTTCGATCTCTCTTTTTTCAATGATGGACCGATTGTAAAGCGGGCAAGGGCAGCGGTGCTTACAGCAGCAATCGTACCGCTGATGGCGAATATCCCAACCTGCATGAATTTTCTACGATTTACCTCTGATTCTTTACCCATCACGGGCTCCTCTTGTCAGATGATAAGAAGTATTCCTAATGTGTCTGTTTTGCTAAAGGCCCGGCGGTCAGGATTGGCCCTTGAGGCCATACTTTTCGTGGTTATAGTCGTTGTTCTTTTGTGCGGAGTTTTAGCCCGAATATTTCACGATTCGCCTAGTAAAACCATGGGTTTTACATAGTAATAGTAATCCAACAACTTAACCGCAAGATTGCCTGAAGATTACCATTTGGTAATGTGGCGGAAAAAAGCAGGAGGGAGTTATTAAGAAAGGGGGTTTCGAGGTAGGCTTACAGTGAAAGTGCTTCCTTTCCCCGGAGAGCTGGTGACAGCCACTTCACCGCCGTGAGAGCGGACAATCGCCATTACCAGACTAAGTCCCAGGCCCACCCCGGCACCCGACCGACTTGGATCACATCGATAGAACCGTTCGAAGACGTTGGCCAGGTCATCCCCGGATATCCCAACGCCGGTATCCTTCACTAAAAGAAGAACCTGGGCTTCATCCCCATCGATGGAAACTGTGACATTTCCTTCATGCGGGGTGTATTTTATTGCATTGTCCAAAAGATTCGCCACCAGTCGTTGAAGTTTCTGGATATCTCCATAGACACGAGAGCTAGTAGGTACTTCAGTGACAATAGTTAGACCCTTGTCTTCAGCCAGGGGTTGAAACAGTTCACAAGCGTCCTCAACCACCCCGGCCATATCCACTTCTCCCATTGCAAGGCTGCCTGCTCCTGCCTCGAGTTCTGAGATAGCCAGCATTGTTTCAATCATTTCCAGTAACCGATCACACTCTTCTATGGTGTTGGCAGCCATATTTTCATACTCACCCACGGACTTGCCGCTGGTCAACGTCATCTCAGCGACACCTCGGATTCTAGTAATGGGGCTTCGCAGGTCATGGGCGATATTGTCGGTTATCTCTCTCATTCCGCAAATCAAGGCATGGATCCGCTCCAACATATTATTGAAAGCTGTCGCGAGTCTGTCAATTTCCGCTCCTCTGGCTCTCAATGGCACTCGCCTCTCGATGGCGCCTTTCGATATGTCCTCAGCAGTCTGGGTTACTTCTTCAACACCCAACAGAGCCCTCCTGGCCATAAACCAGCCAATCAAACCACCGAATACCGTTAGGGCAGCCATCAAGATAACGAATTTTTCTCGGGAAGCTTCTATAAAACGTTCATCATCCTCCAAGGATTTACCCATCTGCAAAATTTTTCCAGGCCCGATAATGCCATACAGGATGCGAACTTTGTATTGACGTTGTGGAAGGGTCAATGTCTCAAACACATGACTGGCACCAGTGTTTAAGCTATTCAACGCAGTCCTGTTAATGGCTATATTTTTCCACGACGACATGTTTGATGACACAAGGGCTTCACCATCGGGCGATAGTAAACGCAGAAACATTCTGTCCACCCCACTTGACTCAGCGTCATGAATTATATCGAGTTCGACCGCAGCGAGTCCTCCAAAGACCAAATGAGAAGAAAGCTCTGAAACCTCAGTCAAGAGTTCCTTATCTGTACGTTCGCGGAGACCGGATGTAATCAGGAGATTGAAGACGAGAAAGGCCCCAAAAGAGGAGATAGTAAATATTACCGCATACCATAGGGCCAATCGTAATGCCAGGGTGCTCGGCAATCTAAGAATCTTGCTTAAGGACATAGCCCACTCCGCGAATCGTGTGGATGAGCTTCTTCCCAAAATCTTTATCAACTTTGTCCCGCAACCTCTTCTATAAAACGTTCATCATCCTCCAAGGATTTACCCATCTGCAAAATTTTTCCAGGCCCGATAATGCCATACAGGATGCGAACTTTGTATTGACGTTGTGGAAGGGTCAATGTCTCAAACACATGACTGGCACCAGTGTTTAAGCTATTCAACGCAGTCCTGTTAATGGCTATATTTTTCCACGACGACATGTTTGATGACACAAGGGCTTCACCATCGGGCGATAGTAAACGCAGAAACATTCTGTCCACCCCACTTGACTCAGCGTCATGAATTATATCGAGTTCGACCGCAGCGAGTCCTCCAAAGACCAAATGAGAAGAAAGCTCTGAAACCTCAGTCAAGAGTTCCTTATCTGTACGTTCGCGGAGACCGGATGTAATCAGGAGATTGAAGACGAGAAAGGCCCCAAAAGAGGAGATGGTAAATATTACCGCATACCATAGGGCCAATCGTAATGCCAGGGTGCTCGGCAATCTAAGAATCTTGCTTAAGGACATAGCCCACTCCGCGAATCGTGTGGATGAGCTTCTTCCCAAAATCTTTATCAACTTTGTCCCGCAACCTGCATATCCGCGCTTCCACAACATTTGTCTGCGGGTCGAAATTATAGTTCCAAACGTGTTCCATGATCATGGTTTTCGAAACGACCTTTCCCTGATTACGCATGAGGTATTCGAGTAAGGCAAATTCACGGGGTTGAAGATCGATCTCTTTGCCTTCCCTTGCAACCTCGCGGGTGAGAAGATCCATGGAGAGTTCACTCACCGTAAGACTTGTAGGCTCCAAGACTCCACTGTTTCTACGGATCAGCCCTTGCACTCTTGCCAAAAGCTCAGAAAAAGCAAAAGGCTTGGTCAGATAGTCATCGCCTCCCCTCTGGAGTCCCTTGACCCGATCATCCACTGCCCGTTTGGCACTTAAAATTATCACCGGGGTGTTGATCTTCTCCTGCCGTAAAGTCTCGATAAGGGTCAAGCCATCCATCTTTGGTAGCATGATGTCAACAATGGCTGCGTCGTATGATTCCACTGAGGCCATCTGCAGACCTCTTTCGCCATCTGTTACATGATCCACAGCGAACCCCGCCTCTTTTCGCCCAAAATCTCACATTAGACAATGGTAGCCCTCTTGAGATACGATGATTTTACTTTTTGGCTCGTCGAAATTTCTTTGCCTTTATCCGGAAATCCCTTGACACTGCT
>PVMK01127653.1_pt1 | contig 21119 bp, 23 predicted proteins | sample 1853481 | NCBI WGS metagenome assembly PVMK01 (sample SAMN08533507, study PRJNA380276) | Marine sediment metagenome, whole genome shotgun sequencing project.
TATTGCAAATTCCGTCAATTAGACTGATGCCATCAGGATTATAAACATCTATTAGTTCAATTTCTAATCCTTTTGATTTTAGATCTAATTTATTGATTTCGCTGAGCGGCCACATCCCTTCGTCTGCTAATATTAAATTGCTGAACAGAGCAATAGTTAAAATGATTATTGATATTGTGCGTTTTTTCATGGTTATCCTATAAAAAATTGAATTATTATGATAAAATTTACAAATATTTTATAATTTTATGAATGAACTAAAACCATCAAAATTTGTAAAACCTTGAGGGTTTTAAACCTTATTTTATTTGACAACCATCGTAGCAATAATTTGTCTAAATTTTATTCTCACACAAATTATAGGATTTATTATGAAAATTATTAATCATTTTATGCCATTCATTTTAATATTATTCCTCTCAGGATATTCAACAGCAGGGGAAAATACAACTGAAGTCAGAACTTTAAGCGGAATTGATGGAGTCGTTTTATTAGGTTCCGGTGATGTATCAATAACACTCGGAGATAAAGAAGAAATCACAATCCACGCTCCGGCTGACCTAATTCCATATCTATTTACAGAAAACAAAGATGGCACACTACAAATTGGAAAACGCAAAAAAGGATGGAAAAACTTCATTAGATTTAATGACCATGTACATTATGATTTAATTGTCAAGCAAATTAGTGATATTAGTGTGTCCGGTTCAGGTGATATTGATGCAGAAAAACTTTCCGGTGAAAAATGCTCAGTTAAAGTTTCCGGATCAGGGAATATTGAAGTTGATCAAATAAACTCAAATGGAGTAAAAGTAACTGTTTCCGGTTCGGGTGATGTTGAAATCGACAATCTCTCAACTGATATACTTGGAGTTTCGATAAATGGTTCAGGTGATATTGATATTAATGGCAAGACTGACGAATTAAACGGAACCATCAGCGGTTCAGGTGATTTCACCGGTGATGAACTGAAATCCAAGAATGTCTCAATTAATATTTATGGATCAGGAAACGCAAGTGTAAATGCAACTGAATCACTAGAAGTGCATGTTTCCGGTAGTGGTGATGTAACATATCATGGTAATCCTACGGTAAATAGTAGAGTTACCGGCTCCGGTGATATCAGGCATCGCTAAATAAATAATTGGTTGGTCTTGTTCGGAAGCTCCTATTGATATGATCAATAACTGGCATTATTACAAATAATATCAGTTTATTATTCCTGCGAGACCAACCTTTCCTTTTCGGAAATAATGAACTTAAATTTCCGCAATTTTTTAATAGAATATGGAGAACTTTGAATGTATAGAATTTTAACAACAGTAATTGTAACTTTACTATTAGCAGTATCTTGTACAAATAAGGTTGAATTATCTGGAGTAGATAAATCCACTTTTGATACTTCTGTGAGACCTCAAGATAATTTTTTTCAATATGTAAACGGCACTTGGTTAAATGAAACCAAGATCCCTGATGAAAAATCGTCATATGGGGCGTTTCATATCTTGTATGATGAAAACCAAATCAGATTAAGAGAAATCATCGAAGATGCAGCTAATCAAGAAAATAAAACATTTGGCAGCGATGTTCAGAAAGTTGGTGATTTTTACGCGAGCTTTATGGATTCTGCAAAAATTGAAGAATTAGGACTAAAGCCGCTCGAAGAAGAATTAAAACTTGTTGAACAAGTTGAAGCATGGGATGGCTTAGCCAATTTATTTGCTCACCATAGTATTATTGGTGTTCAAAGACCTTTTACCTATGGGGTTGATCAAGATGATAAAAATTCAGAAGAATACATTCTAAATTTTAATCAATCTGGATTGGGACTACCCGATCGAGACTATTATTTTAATGAAGGTGAAAAATTTGATGAAATACGTATAAAATATGTTGAATATGTCACAAAATTATTAGAATTAGCCAATGATGCTAATGCTGTTGAGATTGCTAATAAAGTGATGGAAATGGAAACAGAATTAGCTGAAAACCATTGGACAGGTGTTGAAAACAGAGATAGTGAGAAAACATATAATAAATATGCTGTATCGGAACTTTCTAAACTTTCACCAAATTTAAATTGGCAATTATTTTTTGAAAAAGCCAAAATTGCGAAAGCTGAAAACATCGTTGTAAGACAACCAAGCTATTTTACTGCGATGAGTGATGTGATTGCACACTACTCACTCAATGATTGGAAGAACTATTCTAAAGTGAAATTACTTAGCTCAAATGCTACAGAATTATCACAAGCTTTTGTTGAAGCAAGTTTTGAATTTTATGGCAAAACACTTTATGGTTTAGAGGTCAATCGGCCTCGTTGGAAGCGAGCAGTAGCTATGGTTGATGGTTCCTTGGGGGAAGTTCTTGGTAAGGTTTACGTTGAAAAATACTTTAAACCGGAAGCTAAAGAAAGAATGGTAAAGCTAGTTGATAATTTGAAATTATCAATGGCAGATAGAATAAAAAAATTAGATTGGATGGGTGAAGAAACTAAAGTTGAAGCGCTTGCTAAATTAGGTAAATTCAATGCGAAAATTGGCTATCCTGATAAATGGAAGGATTACTCCAAACTAGTAGTAAAACCTGATGAATTATTGCTAAATACAATGCGCTCAGCTGAGGTAGAATACTATCGTGATATTGACAAACTTGGACAGCCAATTGATCGAGATGAATGGGCCATGAATCCTCAAACCGTTAATGCATATTATAGTTCATCAATGAATGAAGTTGTATTCCCTGCCGCAATCTTGCAACCACCTTTTTTCAATATGCAAGCTGACGATGCAGTAAACTATGGCGGAATTGGTGCAGTTATCGGTCACGAAATAACTCATGGTTTTGATGACCAAGGTCGTAAATACGATGGCAATGGTAATATGAGAGAATGGTGGACCGAAGAAGACAATGCAAAATTCAAAGAAAGAGCACAAGTTGTAATTGACCAATATAGTGAATTCATTCCAGTTGACACTCTTCATATCAACGGTGAATTAACACTCGGCGAAAACATAGCTGATATTGGCGGACTTACCGTATCATACAATGCTTATCAATTGTCATTGAATGGAGAAGAACCTCCGGTATTGAATGGTTTTACAGGGAATCAAAGAGTTTTCCTTGGCTGGGCACAAGTATGGCGAATGATTGCACGTGATGAATACTTGAGAAACCAAATCCTTACTGACCCACATTCGTATCCAAAATACAGAGTGATTGGCGTCATGAATAATATGCCTGAATTCTACGCAGCCTTTGATGTAAAAGAAGGTGACGGACACTATTTGCCGGAAGAAGAACGTGTAAAGATTTGGTAAAATAACAAATTGTATTGAATTAAAAACGGGAGCTTTGCTCCCGTTTTTTTATACTTTGTCATTCCCGCGAAAGCAGGAATCCATAATAATAGATTCCGCATTAAGTGCGGAATGACAAGTCAGTTAATTCTTCACTCGCCTTGCCAATTATTACTTCATCAAACAAATATGATAATTCCGTCCGCTCGGTGTTGATTTCAATACAATAGGCACCGTTACTCTTAGCTTCATTAGGGAATCCGGCGGCGGGCCAAACAACGCCGGAAGTACCAATACTAATAAATAAATCACATTTTTGGATTACTTCGGAGGCCTGTTGAATAACTTGTGGGTTTAACATGTCACCAAACCAAACAATATCAGGACGTAAATATTTACCGCATTCGCATTTCTTTTTAGAGAAAGATTCACCAATATCTTCAATTGCGATACCGCAATCATCACAGCGCAACCGCCATAAACTGCCATGCAATTCCATCACATTTTCCGTTCCTGCCCGCTGATGCATTCCATCAATATTTTGTGTAACAACCGTTACACCAATATGTGATTTCTGTAAATCAGATATAAATTGATGTCCATTATGCGGTTGGCACTCCAAAACTGATTTCCGTCTAAGTTCATGGAAATCGAGTACTTTTTTAGGATTCCTTTCAAACGCATCCTGACAAGCATATTCTTCCCAATTATATTTATGCCAAATACCACCGCTACCCCTATAAGTCGGTACTCCGCTCTCAGCCGACATACCTGCACCGGTAAAGAAAACAATTTTATTATACTTTTTTATATCAATAAACATATTATTAGTATTAGAAATATTTTACATATAATATTAACTATCATTCGTCCCAATTTTGTAATTATAGTTAATTTAAAAACGTATTTGTTGTTAATTTATCAACTTACTATATAACATATTACTAATATTAATAGAATTACAAAATATTTTGAACATAAAAAATAATATAAATTCTAGTGCTGAAAGAATATCCTCATACATAAATAAAACACCCGTATTAACCTCGGGGTTAATTAATAAAATTGTCCCTGCTAAATTATATTTTAAGTGTGAAAATTTTCAAAAAAACGGGTGCTTTTAAAATGCGAGGGGCTATAAATACCATCTTGCAACTATCTAATGAACAAAAACAAAAAGGGATAATAACACATTCATCCGGAAACTTTGCTCAAGCAGTTGCATTAGCTGCAAAAAGTTTAAATATTAAAGCATATTTAGTTATGCCTAGCAACGCGCCGGAAGTTAAAAAAAGTGCAGTAAGAAATTATGGGGGAGAAATTATTGAATGTGTACCAACATTAGAAGGAAGAGAAAGTACAACAAAAAAATTAGTTGAAGAAAAAGGAGTTACATTCATTCATCCGTTTAATGATATAGATGTTGTTATGGGCCACGCATCAGCAGGAAAAGAATTACTAGTCGAGTTTCCAGATTTAGATTCCATAGTTGTACCTGTTGGAGGAGGGGGATTAATCTCAGGGATTGCAATGAGTGCTAGTGTATTTGGAAATAATTGTTCTGTAATTGGAGCAGAGCCGTTAAATGTTGATGATGCTTATCGTTCATTGCTAGCAGGTAAGATTGTTCCTAATAAACCCAATGCTAACACAATAGCAGACGGGCTAAAAACCACTTTAGGTGATATTACATTTAATATAATAAACCAATATGTAAAAGAAATTATTAGAGTTACTGAGCAAGAAATTATTTATGCAATGCAACTAATTTGGGAGCGCATGAAAATAATAATTGAACCTTCTAGTGCAGTCACATTAGCAGCTGTTTTAAAATCTAAACAAAAATTTGAAAATAAAAAAGTGGGATTGTTACTGTCAGGTGGTAATGTCGATTTAAGCAATCTGCCGTTTGCTAAGTAACTACACAGTAATATTATTTGTCATTTTGGAGAGTGAATTGAGCTCGTACAATCCACGCCCGGCGATAACCTAATGCATATAATTGTTTTTGCAACCGTTCAGCATCATTTCGATCTGTAAATGCCCCTACCCTAACTTTATAATTCGGTGCTTCAAATATTACTCGTACATTATGTATTATTTGTGAAATCAACTGCATCCGTATATTTTTTGCAATTTCACCATTTTGAGTAGATATAACCTGTACCATAAAACCATTATATACTTTGTTCGAATCTATTTCATTGTCATTATCAGAATAATCTATTATTGGTAATATTCCGTCGATTAATGGATTAATGACCATTGGTATTATTGGTCCATCGTCTCGCAATGAATCGATCTCAAACTGCCATTCTTGCGAGTGTGCACTGATGGGAATTAATATTATAATAAATAAAATTATAATCGGTATTTGGCTTAGAATCCGGTTAATTGGGAAATTTATCATGCTACAAGTGTCGCACTTTTTCTGCTTGAATCCACCCCTTTTTGCCATCGATCAAAATTATTTCAATCCAATCCGATTGCTCTTGTGTAATCTCCGCTTTTACTCCCTCATGTAGTCTAAATAGCACTGTCTCACGTCTGTCAAAAGGTGCCGAAAATATTTCAACTTCTGATTGGACAATGATGACCTCTTTTGTATCAGATATTTCGTAGTATTTATCTAAAGCGAATAAATGAACAATAATTGAAATTATGAAAAATGTGATTATCAATCGTGATATCCAGATACTCTGCCATCGGTAATACTTTTTAAGAAAATAAACGAATGCCCCAAGCATGAATATCGCAGCTGCGACAAGAACAATATCAACTAGCGTTGTAGCTTTTTTCAAAGCACGGTATTGTTCCAAAATCAACATTGATTGCGGTATTTCAATACGATCACGAACTCGCGCATTAGCCAGCGATAAATTGAATTGTAAATCTTTGTCACGTGGATCAAGCTGCAAACCTTTTTCGTACGCCCATACAGCATTGCCAATTTGATTCAGTCTGTAATAAGCATTACCTAAATTGTAGTATAAATCAGGATGACCATTCCCCTGATTCAAAATTTGTTCGTAGTTCCCAATTGCGGCTTCAAAGTCCTCCTGCAACATCGCCTGATTGCCAATATTATATAATGAATCAGATTCTACAACTGATTGTGCAAACAATGCTGAAATGGCCAAAACAATGTATATTAATATTTTATAATACCGCATTTAATCGTTTTAATATGGTTTTTGTTTTCTTAATTAATTTTTGTCGTGTTACGTCACCGCCGGGTGCAAAACGGCCTGCATCGCATGTTTTTAATAAATCCATTAAATTATTAATTATAGATTTATCAGTAATCTTTTGATTTAGGATTGATTTTACTTTCAATGGATCTAATTTATCAGAAGGGAGCTGCATTTTATCTTTTAAATATCCATAAACGGTGTTGGATGTATTGGTGAATTGGTCGACATTGGATTTTCTAAGTTTTTTAAAAGCTCGTCTCAAAGCACTTTTTGATTTACGTATATCCTCTGATGATAATCTATTTGCATGTATCTTAAAAATTAAGGAAGGTAATAGTATCAAAATTGCTGATAGTAAATATATTCCAAATATCAAATATGGATTGTGGTTCCGTTTCCACTTGATCTCATTAGCACGAATAAATCTGATGTCTTCACCTAATAATTCCACTTCTTCCTTGGTAAAGCCGGCGGTTCCATTCACAATACTATCATCCGGTTCCACTGATATTTCAAATGGTTGTGTCGCTATATTTATCCACTTTCTGATTTTTGGATTAAAGTATGGGATTTTGATTTCAGGTATTATATATCGACCGGTTTTGCGTGGAATTAAAATATATTCTTTAGTGATGGTTCCGGTAATCTGATCGCGAAACGGTTCCTTTTCAGTCTTTACTGTCGGTGGGAATACTTCAATATTTTGCGGGAATTCTATTTCCGGTAAACTGAATATATCGATATTTCCCGTTCCTTTAAATTCAATTTTAAAAGTGGCAGCATTATTTGCTTTCACATTATTGGGAATTATAGAACTGGAGATTCTGAAATCGCCTACAGCGCCCGTGAATCCCTCTGGTATTTCACCGGGAAATTCTCGCACATTGATCACAGTTTGTTTGGTGCGTAAAACTTTTGGAACTGTTTGATTACCAAAAGAACCAAAAAACGGATCATTAAAAAAATTATTATTACTACTCCTTTTCGTTGTGATATTGCAATTTAATGTCATTGGTGTTAATTCAAGTCTGCCGGATTTGGTAGGAAAGAGTGCAATACGATAAAGTGTAGCTACTTTATAATTAACACCCTCCAAGACCACATCCTTGAAATCAACTTGTTGTGGTACAAATATCTCTTCTGCCCAAAATCCCGAATGTTTTGGGAAATCCACATTTTGTACTGACATCTGAACACGGGTAAACAGTTTATACACAACTGTGATCTGTTCACCAACATATGCTTGATTTTTATCTACATCAATTGTTAAAAACAACTCATTTGATTCGTAGTTTATATCTGATTCAGCTATTGTCATAACTATTGACTGCGTCTGAATCACATTTTTTCCAACAGTTACTGCTAATTGGGGAATTGTTAGTTTTCCTTCACGTTTTGCTACTAAAGACCATGATAAACTTCGAGAACTGGTACTTTTCCCATTGATCCATTGCATATTCGTTTGTTGTGCAGGACCGCTTACAATTGAGAAATCATTTAGTAATGGTGCTAAGTCTACTTCAGGATTATTCTTTGCATTAATTGCTTCAACCTTAAATGTAAATACATCACTCAATTGGATATTATTTGAACTAACCGTAGCTCTTACTTCCTGTGCATTTACAAATGAAAATACTGATAATACAATTAATAGAATTGTTTTACGCATTTCTGAAATTACCAATCCTTTTCAAATTTTCGTGTAGATTGCTGTGCCATTTTTACTTTTTGATGGATTTTTTCTTCATCTTTTAAGGCATCTAAAATTGCTTCAGCGTTCATCTGTTTTTGAGTTTTTGGAGCATCTCTCTTTTCATCTTGACTTGAATCGGATTCTTCATCTTCTTGCTTATCAGGTTCTTTTTTGTCTGTATCTTGCGGTTCATTATCTTGATCATTATCATTTTTGGAATCAGTTTGATCTTGATTCTGCTCATCCTGTTGGTCGTCCTGACTATCCTGATTTTGATCTTGCTGTTGTTGGACAATATACTTTGCTAATTCGTAATTAAATTTTGCATCTTCGTCGTCTGGATTTAGTTCTAAGGCTTTACGATAATACGCGACACTTTCTTCCATCTTCTGCTGACTATAAAGTGAATTGCCCAAATTATAATATGCTCTGTCTTGAATATTCGTATCTTCAGATTTCAAAGCTTCTTCAAAAGATTTCGCAGCATTTGGTATATCTCCTAACTGATATTGGCTTGCCCCTAAACCTAGATTTGCAGCCGCATTATCTTCTCTTACTGTAAGGATTTGTTCGTAATACGATTTGGCTTCTTCAAATTTTTTATTTTTATAATTATTTAATCCATCATCATCAGCTAATAAACCAGTGAGAGATAAAGTAAAAATAATTAGTGTTGTTAATATTAGATTTCTCATTTAAATATTATGCTTTTCATTTTTCCTTGCGATTTGTCGGAATAATGAAAGCAATAACCGCAAAAATTAATGAAAATATTGCAAATATTTGATATCTGTCTTCAAATTCAGCATATTGAATTGAACTAAATGTTTTTTTCTCCATTGCGTTTATTAAATCATATAATTTTTCATCGCTATTTTTTTGATTATCAATTCTAATAAAAATTCCGTTACCAGCTTTCGCGATATCTCTTAAGATAGTTTCATTTAATACTGTTGTGATCAATTGTCCTTTTTTGTCTTTTTTATACTCAACGACTTGTCCGTTTTTGCCAATAGGAATTAAAGAACCGGTTACCGAACCAACCCCAATTGTACTAATAACAATTCCCGTTTTTGAAGCACGCTTCGCAATCTCGATTGCTTTCCCTTCGTGATCCTCACCGTCGGTAACTACAACTAATACTTTATACTTTTCACTTTCGTCAGGAAAAGCTGCTATACTCGTCTTAAGGGCAGCACTGAGAGCCGTTCCCTGAGTTTTTATCATTTTTGATTCAATAGCATCTAAAAATAACCGAGCTGCTTCATAGTCTTCGGTTAGCGGTAAAAAGTAATGGGCTGATCCAGCAAAAACGATAATTCCAACTCTATCACCTTTGAGTTTTTTAATTACTTGCGAAATTTCAAACTTTGCTTTTTCCAACCTCGTTGGTTTTACATCTTCTGCATTCATACTCACTGAAACATCAACTGCAAATATTAAATCTACTCCTTTTCGCTCAACCGGTTTTACCCGTGTTCCGATTAGAGGACCCGCAGCCGCAATTATTAAAAATATTAAACTATATACTCGAAATCTTCTTTTCCATAATTGCTTTTTAGGATCAATTCTTTCCTTCAATCTACTATTTAACACGTTGTTATTATTGGTTTTTGATGGTCTTGTGCGAAAACGCCATACTACCCATATCAATATGAATACAATCAAAAATATTAAGATATATGGATAGCGCCAATCCATTACATTTTCCTCCTAAAAATTGATCTATTTAGTGCTTCGTACCACAATCCCAGTATTGCCGCAGGGATTAGCAACCATCCGTAAAGATCTTTATAGCGGGAATAAGTTTTAACCTCAATTTCGGTACGTTCTAATTGATCTATTTCTTCATAAATCCGTTTCAATCGATCAATATTGTTTGCCCGGAAATAGTGTCCGTTAGTTTGCTTTGCAATGGCTCTTAAGGTTTCTTCGTCCACCTCATTACGGATATAACCACGATTTGGAATATAAGTAACAGATTGGTTGGTTCCGGCCCCAATCGTATAGATTTTAATATCAAACTCATTTGCCATTTCAGCAGCAGTCATAGGGTCAAGTTCTCCGGCGTTATTGCTTCCGTCAGAAAGTAGAATCATAATTTTACTTTTTGCATCGCTATTTCGCAAGCGATTAATCGCATTTGCGATTGCCATACCGATAGCTGTGCCGTCATATTCCTGTTCAGCAACTGTAACATCTTTCAATAGATTTGTTAAAACATCTGTGTCAATTGTAAGCGGGCATTGTATAAACGTTTCTCCGGCAAAAACCAGTAACCCAATCCTATCACCTTTTCGATTTTCGATAAAAGTTTTAGCAGTATTTTTTACTGCTTCCAGGCGGTTTGGTCTAAAGTCTTCAGCTAGCATACTGCTACTAATATCCAGAACTAAGATGATATCAACAACTTCAATCTTTGTTTCTTCGAGCGTATCAACTAACCGTGGACGAGATAATCCAAGTATTGTAAATACTAGCATTAACATAAAAATAATCTGCATCAAAATTACTCTCCACCTTCCACGAATTTTAAAATGGTTTCCTAATAATTTTGTTGATGAAAATTGTATAGTACCTTCAAGTTTTTTACCAAATTTCCAGTACCACAACATTAGCACGGGTATCAGCGCTAATAATAAAAAATAGAGTGGGTTTGCATATTCAATCATAAGTTAAAATAAGATAATAACCTTACGAACTAGACGGTAATTTGTTTCTATAATATGTTAGAGCTGGATTAACTGAAAAAGGCAGTTATTGTCTATAAATTAGAATATTATATTAAATAATATTTGAACTATGCAGCTTTCTTTTCTTCAGACTTTTTTTCTTCTTTAGTAACTGAGTCCCCTACATCTTCAATCTCTTTCTTGGCTCCGTCAACTGCTCCTTTGAACTCACGGATTCCCTGTCCCAAGCCTTTTGCTAAGCCAGGTAATCTTTTTGCTCCAAACAATAATAGCAGAACCAAAACAATTATTATCATCTCCATTGGGCCTAAATTGAATACTGCATATACTATTTCATAACTTTGCATTTTTAAACTCCTAAAATTCTATTGAATTTAACTTGATAAAACATTTGAATTAACGGAAAAATCTCAAAAAATAATACGCGGTTGCCAAACCGATTAAACTTGTAAAATTTAAAGCAATAGATAAGCCAAATTTAAAAGTAATAATTACCAAATCTAGTACAATTACCCCCGATTCATTTCCGACTAAACCGGCAAGATCAAAGCTTACACCTAGTAAGAAAAAATCTTTTACTACTCCTTCAGGTAATATCCATCCCAATAAACTGCCAATTAATGAACCAATCAAAGCACCGAAAACCAAACCTAAAGTAATATATCCCCATGAACGTTTCTTCATCTCAAATTAATCCCCTTCGTGAGAGGGTGCTAACCTTTCTATAATATCATATCGATCAGGTTGTATAATCCAGTTTATCAAGCTCCATAATACATATAAAATTAAAGCCGGGAATAAAACCAGACCTTGCCATATGATTACGCTTACAAAAATTGTGATTGCGAAAAGTAGGCGGACATTATTCTTTAAACCCATTGTAAAAGATAAAGAGGGAACTTTTCCAAATTTTATTGGACTGATCATTCCGAACCCTAAAGCAATGGCTAAAGCAAGTGCAATTCTTGGATCTCCATTTGTACCAAAACTTTGATTAGTAAAAAGAATAAAGCTAAATAAAATTAAAGCATATAACGGCGTAGTCACCCCTGTAAAATATTGTTTTGGATTATCATTAGAGATTATGTTGAATTTTGCCAATCTAATTGTTCCAAAAAATAATGGTACAAAACTCAGACTCACCGCTATTAGTGGATGCAATCCATCTACCCATGTTGTATATATTAATAGTGACGGTGCAACACAAAATGATACTGTATCAGCGAATGAATCATATTCAGTTCCAAAAGTTGATTCAATACCTAAACCACGAGCTAATTTTCCATCAAAAGCATCTAACATACCTGCAGCAAATACAAACCAAGCACCACGAATCGGATCTCCAGAAATAATTAGAATAATTGCTGAAAATCCTAAATACATATTTAATACAGTAAAAATATTTGGTATAAAGCGCTTATTAATACGTTTATGAATTCTATTTTTATTTTTCATTTTCAAAATTTCCAATAAGGGTTTTTGTACCAACTACGCGTTGTCCAACCTTAACATTTATGTCTACAGAGGATGGTAATATAACATCTGTGCGGGAACCAAACATGATAAATCCTAATCTGTCTCCTTTTTTCATATTTTCTCCACTTTTGGCGTAACACAAGATTCGTCGTGCAATTAACCCGGCAATTTGTTTCACTTTTACTACTCCAATTGATGTATCTAACAAAGTCGTTGTTTGTTCATTAACTTCGGCAGCATCATGCCGAAAAGCTGAAACAAATTGTCCATTTTTGCGACTAACTGAGATTACTTTTCCACTAATCGGAATCCTGTTTGCATGAACATTAAAAATATTAAGAAATATTGAGACTAATTTTGAATTTTCACCAACATCCGGATCATTAATAGTAGTAACTGTTGTTACCTTTCCATCCGCGGGTGAAATAATAATATTATCACCCTCAGGAATTTTACGATCGGGATCACGAAAAAAGTTTAGACTGAACACTAGTAATAATGAAAAAATACCGGCGATTAACGGTAATATAGCGCTATTAATAAATAAACTTATAAATAATAATCCTGAAGTGACTATTAACAATATACTTAATATTTTTCTGCCTTCTGGAGCCATTAAGATTTATCCTTCATTTGATCTAGCTAATTTTAATATAACATTTTCATATTCACCATTACGATAAATACGCAATCTCAGTTTATCCCCGGAGCGAAGATCGTTTGTTACAATTATATCTTTAATATCCGATGCGGAATTAACTCTAACGCTATTAACAGAAACAATAATATCCGCTGATTTTATCCCCGCATTTTCGGCAGCGCTGTTTTGATCAACTTCATAAACTATTGCGCCATTATTAAATGGAATTCCAAGATAACTGGCAATCCGTTCACTCATAGGTCGAACATGAATTCCAGTAAAATAAGTACGGTCAATTTTACCGGAATTCTGCAACTCAGCAGCGATTGCTTGTGCTTTTTTTATCGGAATAGCGAAACCAATTCCGATTGATCCTTCAGAATAATTTGACCCGGAAAAAATAAAGGTGTTTATTGCGATAACTTCTCCAACACTGTTTACCAATGGACCGCCACTATTCCCAGGATTTATAGCGGCATCTGTCTGTATCATATCTTGGTATACACTACCGGATGATTCCATTGTTCCAAAATCCATATTTATCGCACTGATAATTCCGGCAGTTGCAGTTGGTTCGTCGTTTAGGTCAAATAAACCAAATGGATTGCCCAATGCCACCACCCATTCTCCGATAATCAGATCATCGGAATCACCAATCTCCGCATATGGAAAATTGCTTCCTTCCAATTTAATTAATGATAAGTCCGTTACTTTATCTGTCCCAATTATTTCTGCCGGGTATTCTTTTCCTCCCGGTAATGTAACGACAATTTCAAGCGCATTTTCTAGAACGTGATGATTAGTAATTATATAACCATCTGGGCTTATTACCACGCCGGAGCCGGTACTTTTTACTCGCTCTCTATGCATTTCGTAAGGAAACAGATATTTAAAAAATGGATCATTATAATAGGATTGTGTTGAATATTCTTTCAATTGAACAACATTTATACTAGCAACAGCAGGGCTCACCTTTTCAATGGCTCTTGTAATTGCAGAATGTCTAGAATCATAAATAGAATCCTGCGAATGGATTATTGATGTAAAAAATAATAATGATAATCCAATTACTATTAATTTGTTTTTATTTATCATAATAAATTTTTTCCAATATTAATCCTTCGGGCGGAGCTTTGAAAATTTTTACATTTTTTTGCGGATTAATCAACAAATCTTCAAAATACTCTAATGATAATTTGCCTTGTGCTCCGAATACCATTGTTCCCACCAAATATCTCACCATATGATGTAAAAATCTATTTCCGCAAACACTAAATATAAGCATATTTTCAGATGTAAACCACTTAGACTCATAGATATCGCAGACATTGTTTTTCAATTGTTTATTTAATTTCGAAAATGATAGAAAATCGTGCGTACCGTTTATTTTTTTTGCAAAAATGTCTAAAATAGCTTTGTCAATTTCACCAACAAACCATGATTGGTTTTTAAATAGTAAATTATCACCTAAATAGCATTGATAACGATAATATCTCTTCCTGGCAGAGAATCTTGCATGAAATTCATCGCCAGTCTCCGCTGCATCAATTATTCTTATATCCTCCGGCAATCTTGCGTTTAGTGCACTTAACAATTGGGTGGTTTTTAAGTTTGTGTCTAAATCAAAATGAGCTACTTGACCAAAAGCATGAACTCCGGTATCGGTTCTACCGGCACCTGTTATGATTACTCTATTGTTAGTATTTAGAGGAGCTAAAGCTTTTTCTATTTCACTTTGTATTGTTCGCTTTTGCGATTGCATTTGCCAGCCAAAGTAATTAGTACCATCATATTGAATTGTTATTTTATAACGTGACATATTGATTCAATAAAGTAAATCCGAATAGAATAATTATTAGTAATATCAAATCACTTATTTTAAAAAGTATCGGATTAGCAACTCCACGTGGAATTTGGTTTCCGTATCCTCTCTGCAGCATTATCGCCGCTGTGTTTTCCGCTTTTCGATAGCTTTGAAGTATCATCCCCGGTAGATCATTTACAACTGATTTAATTTGTCCCCATCTATTTAAAGAAGATGTTAAACCTAACGCTTTTTTAGATCTATTAATAGTTTGCCATTCTCTTTGGAACATGGGATAGAACCGTAGGGTTAATTCTAAAAACATGAATATATCTTCTACCCATTTCCATTTTAAATTCAATTTTGACCAAATTGATCTGATAGATAAAACTATGTTTTGTTTCTTCAAAATTTCAATATAAAATGCCATTACAATTACTAATAATAATAATTTACTTATCGCAAATCCCGCGTCATTAATTATCATCATCCAAGTAGAACTTGTAAAAACAAACGAAATAAATAAATAAATGATTATCATAATCGGAAAAAATAGAAAAAATGGCTTAACTTGTTTAAATGCTGATTTAAAATGAGTCCTATTTAATAGTATTAATATAATACATAGTACATAATAAATAATCAACCCATTCCAAGCTTTACTCAGAATAGTCGAAAACGCAAAACCTAAATAGAATAAAGAAGTAACAATTGGATTTACCATTTTTTTTATAAATTTAATTGAATAGAGTAAACTAACCGGTAATTATCAGGATTTATGTAGGATGAAAATTCAACCTTTTCTTTTAGTGATATATTTTTTAAATAGTAAACATCGATAACTGAAATGATGTGGTTAAGAACTATTCCACCAATAAAAAATTTTCCAATTAATTTCATCCGGTCACTTTCTATTCGTAAATCTTCAAATTCATTCCGCTTTGATTCCGTGTCCCAATCCCAATTCCAATTTGCTTTGCTTGGATATAAATTGTCAAAATCACGCCACCTTAAATGTTCATCATTATAATCATATTGCGAATCGTAATTTCCAATATCTACCCAAAATTGATGATTTTTTACCATCAATAATTACGTTGGCGTGGTCAGATGCAATCGCCTTATAAGTTGTTGTAAGATTATTAGATTTAACAAAGCTGAAAGTCGTTAACACAATTCCGATAATTTCGGTCGTAAAGAAAAAATTCCCACGTGAACAATTTTTTAATTCGTATTCACCCCAACCCGGTAAAATGGCTGATTTAACAGTAGGCGGAATTTTAGATGCAATTTTTAATCCACCTTGCGCGAAACTAATATTAATTGTACTGATAACTATTAATAATAATAATATTATTTTATACGATTTATCCATACCGAAGTAAATATTATTAAAGAAACTATGATGCAAAATACAGCGAATATTTCACTGTATTTGGTATAAAAAGTTAAATTTTGTATAGGTAAAATATCAGCAGTAATAATTGCTTTTTTTCCTAAGGGAATTTTTTGCTGCACAACCCCGGCAGGACTTATCACACCGGAAATTCCGGTATTAGCACATCTTACTATGGGAACTCTATTTTCGATTGCACGTAATTTTGCTAATTCAAAGTGCTGATAAGGACCGGAGGACTTTCCCAACCATCCATCATTTGCTTGAATCGTTATAAACTGTGCTCCATTTTTTACAAAGGCTCTTACTCCTTTTGGCATACTCGATTCATAACAAATTAGATTAGAAAATCTGACTGAATCCAAGTCAAAAACCGTATATTCTTTCCCTGAAGTAAAGTTACCTTGGCCAAAATTTAACTTTTTTAGAGAGGGAAATTTTTCTGACAACGGGATATATTCAGCAAACGGTACTAGATGAACTTTATGGTACATTTCTACACTATCGTCAGGTTTGATAAAAATTGTACTATTATAATATATTTTTTCACCATCTTTATCAATAATTCTATCCACAGTACCAGATAATAATGGAATATTTGATTTTGCTAATTTTGTTGTAATGGGTCTTCGTCTAACACTTGATAACCGTAAATATGCAGGTACGGCAGATTCAGGCCATAAGATTAAATCAGGATTTAGTTTTAATGCTGAATCAAGCAAGCCATGCATTAATGCAAAATTTTCTTCTCGGGATTCGGGCTCCCACTTTTCGTCAGGATTAATATTTGGCTGTGTAATGGCTATTGTAACAGAATTTGTATTTGCCTCATCTAAAGTAACAATTCTGATATATCCATAACTAAATACTAATAAGAATACCAAACTCGTTATAATCAAATATTTGCGTTTATCCTTAGATATTATTGCTAAATAAAAACCAATATTAATTATTATTATCCAAAAAGAAATTCCGTAACTGCCCGTAATATCAGCGATTTGAATTAAGGGTAAATACTCAGTTTGGGTTAATCCTAAATTAATCCAGGGGAACCCCAAAGCTCCAAAACTCCTCAATAATTCCATTGTCACCCAAGCAAACGGCAATACAACTAAACCCTTAGAATTTCTTTTTTCTATAAATGATACAAAATATCCCAATCCCGACCAAAATATTCCAAGATATATAATCGCTCCGATAAGCGATGCAAAAACCGGAAGAAATCCGGCATCGCTATTTAAACCAATCCAATAAAGTGAAATAAAATTGGCAGTTATCGAAGCTAAAAATGCGAGCCGCATAGCTTTACGGGAATCAAGATTTAACAATAAATGTATTAAGGGAAGTAATCCAAACCAGGCAAGGAATCCAAGATGTAGAGGCGGATAGGACAGGCCAACTAAAACTCCTGACAAGAGCGCTAATTGCCAGTGTGGTCGTTTTAAGATACTATCCATCATAATTACTATCAATATATTGTTGGAGTAAAATCGCAGCTGCAGTTTGATCCACCAAGCCCTTGTTATTACTCGCTTTCTTTTGTTGTTCTAATATTGATCTTTTTGCGGAAATCGATGTTAAACGTTCATCTTGCAATGCAACTTTAATTCCATTTTTTGTTAAATTATCTGCGAATTTTCTAACGTGAGTAGTTTGTGCCGTTTCTTGCCCCTTCATTCCTATCGGTAAACCGACAATGACTAATACAACATCGTATTCCTTAACAATATCCAATATTTTAGCAATAGCATCTTGACTATTGTTAACTGTTAAAGTTTTAAGTGGTGAGGCAATTACAGGGATCGGATCGGATAGAGCTAACCCAACCCGCCTATCACCATGATCAACACCGAGCAGTCTCCCCATTAAATTTTTAAACGCTATATTATATAGGTTGCTTGAGTATTTGTTTTAATATTTTACCAGGTTTGAAATGCGACTTCTTGTGCGCAGGTACATATACTTCTTCATTTGTACGAGGGTTACGCGCACGTGGTTTTGCTTTGGTCGGTTTTACTTCAAACACGCCAAAATTACGTACTTCAATCCGAATATTGCCATGGTCTTCGCTCATCATTTCTCTTATTGCGCCAAAAATTCCATTTACATATGGAGCTGTTTGATCAATAGACGAGTTTGTATGATTAGCTACGCGTTTAACGATATCCTTTTTTGTGTATGTTATTGTTTTCATTATTTTTCTGTCCTTTCTACGAAATCAATTTCTTTGATTGCAATTAATTTTTTCATCATGCGATCAAGTTGTTTTACATTATTTACTTTAACTATAAAATATGCTGTTGCAAAATTATCCATAACTTTTAAATCAACACTGGAAATGTTAATATTTACTGATGAGATACATTCACTCATCTTTTTTAAAATGCCTGGTGAATCTTGACTAATCACTTTTATTCTTGCGTTAAAATATTCATTTTTTGAGACATTCCATTCAACCGGCATCAACCGATCTGATTCCTCATTAAGAATTGGAAGATTAGTGCAATTTGTCCTATGCACAGTCAGACCCCTTCCTCGTGTTATAAAGCCTACCATTTCATCGCCGGGAATTGGGTTACAACATTTACCAAAAGAAACCATCAAATCCTTAATTCCTTGTAATTTTATTCCTTTTGATGATGAGCGAGCAAAATCGATGAACCGTGCTTGATCTTCCTCAGTATCGTCCTCAATTTTGATTTTTTCTTTCGGTTTTAATTTTTTAAATATATCACGGACTAAAAGCGTACCGTTACCAAGTGATTCGTATAATTGATCCAATGAACTCAGACCAAATTTTGCATAAGATTCCTTAATCTCTTCAATATCTTTCTTTCTTTTTAATCGACGTAGAGTTTTTTCTAAAATATCTTTACCAATTTTAATTCCGGTTTCACTCTGGATTGCCCTCAAATGTCGATTGATAAAGTTTCTGGCTTTCGAAGTAACTACTAATTTTAACCAACCATAGCTGGGTTCTTGTGTTGCACTTGTAATAATTTCCACCATATCACCATTTTTGAGTTTGGTATTAAGTGGAACAATTTTATGATTTATTTTACACCCCAAGCAGTGCAAACCAACCTCCGAGTGTATTTGAAATGCGAAATCTATGGGCGTTGCATTTACCGGTAGTTTTTCTAAATCACCCTTAGGTGTAAAAACAAAAATCTCGTCATCAAACATATCAATCTTTAAAAGATTCATAAACTCAGCCGGATCTGATGACTCATCTTTAAGAATGTTCACCAATTCACGTAACCACTTGATGTTACTATCAAGATCAGGAGTCAGTGTGCTATCTTCCTTATACCGCCAATGTGCGGCAACACCAATTTCAGATGTCTGCTCCATATCTTTAGTACGGATTTGAATTTCTGTCAATTGCCCATTTGAATCAATTATTGTAGTATGTATTGATTGATACCCGTTCGATTTTGGGGTGGCAATCATATCTTTAAAACGATCCTGGACAGGTGAATACATTTGATGAATTATTCCTAAGGTCAGATAACAATCTTCAACCTTATCAACAATAATTCTGATTGCATATATATCATATATTTCTTCGAATGATTTCCCTCGCCTTTCCATCTTGCCAAAAATTGAAGAATGTGATTTAACACGTCCATAAATATTAGCATCAATATTATATTTTTTTAATTCTATCTTAACAGAGGAAACGACATCTTGTATAATCTCATCACGTTCTTTTTTAGATGCTTTAAGTTTTTTTTTATTATTTCTATTTACAATTTCATCCATAGTCTTGAATACTAAATCTTCCAATTCCCACTTTACAGTCGCCATACCTAATCTGTGAGCTAATGGTACATAAATCTCCATAGTTTCTTCAGAGATTCTTTTTTGTTTTTCACTTGAAAGAAAACTCATTGTCCTCATATTATGCAGTCTATCAGCAAACTTTATAATTATCACTCGCAGGTCCTTTGCTACTGACAATAATAGCTTCATAAAATTACCGGCTTGCTTAGCCTGCTTACTAGAAAATTTTATGCCACCTAACTTTGTTACTCCTTCAACTAATTCCGCAATATCTTTTCCAAATTGATTTTCGATATCCAGCTGTGACGTATCCGTATCTTCAATTGTGTCATGTAATAAACCGGCAATAATAGTATTATGATCCATCCCCCATTGAGCTAAAATTTGTCCGACTGCTAAACAATGTTCAAAATATGGCTTTCCTGAACTACGTTTTTGTCCTTCATGATGGTGCATTGCAAAATCGTATGCTTTCCAAATTTTTGTTTTTACTGTTTCCTGGTCACCATTTATGGGAATGATCATTTTTTCATATAATGATACAAATGGTTTAGGATATTCACCGCCAAACTGAGGCATAAATTTTGCAAGAGGATTTTGCATTAGAACGGTGTATCCTCTCTATCTGAATAATTCTCAAATCTTGCATATTCTTCGATAAATGTTAATTTCTTAACTCCAGTAGGACCATTTCTTTGCTTTGCTACTATTATATCTGCTTCTTTTTTATCTGCCTTGCTCTCATCCGCCGTATACGTATATCCATCATCTTCATTTTTACCTTTTTTCTTTAATTTTTCATAAAACCATTCACGATAAAGAAACATTACAACATCAGCATCTTGTTCGATTGCACCACTTTCCCGAAGGTCAGATAATTGTGGAATGGGAGGATTACGGCTTTCTACAGCTCTTGATAACTGCGATAGTGCAATAACCGGTATACTTAATTCTTTTGCCAATGCCTTTAAGGAACGTGTAATTACTGATATTTCCTGCTGTCTGTTTTCTACCCTTCTTGGTCCTTGCATTAATTGTAAATAATCAACAATAATTAATTCAATATTATGCTCTGCCATTAAGCGACGTGCTTTTGAGCGAACCTCCAATACAGTAATGGCTGGACTATCGTCAATAA
>PVMK01174637.1_pt1 | contig 21117 bp, 21 predicted proteins | sample 1853481 | NCBI WGS metagenome assembly PVMK01 (sample SAMN08533507, study PRJNA380276) | Marine sediment metagenome, whole genome shotgun sequencing project.
CATAACTGGAAAAACTTTATTTCAGTTCTGAATGCGGAGCGGATAATTGAGGCAGAGGAATCTTTGAAGGATATGCTGGGATGTGATGATCTGAAGGAAAAAAGGTTTCTTGATGTTGGGTCAGGTAGCGGTCTTTTCAGTCTTGCAGCGAAAAGGCTGGGTGCTCATGTATTCTCCTTTGACTATGATTTGCAGTCAGTTTCCTGTACTTCGGAACTTAAAAAAAGATATTTCCCGAATGATAAAAATTGGGAAGCAAGAGAAGGTTCTGTGCTGGATTTAGATTTCATGGAGGGTCTGGGAGAATTCGATGTTGTTTATTCCTGGGGTGTCCTTCATCATACTGGTAATATGTGGGAAGCCCTGGAGAATGCCTGTATTCCCTTAAGAAAGGCGGGCTCTTTTTATTGCTCTTTATAATGATCAGGGTCTATCGTCATCTTTTTGGGAAAAGGTGAAAAAGTTTTACTGTTCCAGCCAAGCGGGTAGAATGGTAACAATATTAGCATTTATACCTTTTTTATTTTTGCAGGATTTATTAAGGACATGATTAGGTGTAAAAATCCTTTTAATAGATATACGGAATACAAAAAAAATCGTGGTATGTCAGTTTATTATGACTGGATTGACTGGCTTGGGGGGTATCCTTTTGAAGTGGCTCAGCCCGATGATATTATTGAATTTTACAGAGAAAGAGGGTTGTCTCTTATCAGGAAAAAGACGACAAAAGGCTGGGGAAATAACGAGTTTGTTTTTAAAAGGATAGGTTGATGTATTCTGTGTATCAACTATCTATTACATTGCCAGGTTTTTTTGGGAGTTTTATTAAATGCGGCATTGAAAACGGATGTTTTTTTATGAGTAGATAATCATTTTGATAAGGTTTTGAAAATAGATCCTGAAAACAAATTTGCTAAACAAAATATTCAGCAGGTATTAAAAGCAAAGAGTTTTAAACAGCATTAAGTCTGTTCGCATTCAGGAGGATAGATCAGGTCCACGAAAAAACAGCTGTTCCGAGCAGCAGCATTATTATCCAAAGAACCTGTAAGTTTGTTCTGTTGCGGTGTACAAATACCAGTCCCTGATTTTTTCAAACATATTGCCGGGATTTAAAAAAAAGAACACTCCTTTGATGATTGCCAGAATACCAAAAACAACGATGACCAGGAATTGAGGCTGTGTGGCGCGGACATTAGGAAGAGAATACCAAAACCGATTGTAATAACAATAAGAACTTCCTTGGGATGTTAACGTACATTTTTTTAAGGACTTCTCTGCTTTCCCCGGTATAGAGAATAAAACATGATCCTGTTGCTATCCACGCAAAACTTATAAAATAAAGAAACCATTTCATTCTTATCTCCTTCCCTGGTATGAAAAATATTTTATCGCATGAGACTTTTTCCCTGATGTGTTTTAACAGGTATGGTCAGCTTTGAAAGGACTAATAGTTTACAGCTCCATTATTAAGAAACTGACGGTCAAGGCTTCGGTATTGAATTGCCTCTGAGATGTGTTCAGAGAGTATATGCTCTGATCCTTCAAGGTCAGCTATGGTCCGTGAAACTTTAAGTATACGGGTATATGCCCTGGCTGACAACCCAAGTTTATCTATGGCCTGTTCAAGTAGTCTGTGTGAGCGGTTATCTATTTTACAATATGTTCGTATCTGTCTGGTGCTCATCTGGGCGTTGCAGTGAATTTTTGAACGGGTGAAGCGTTTTTGCTGGACAGTTCTGGCGGGATCAACACGCTTTTGGATTGAAGATGAGTTTTCATGGGTTATTTCTTCAGACAGCTCTTTATAGTTTAAGGGCGGGATTTCAATGTGAATATCAATCCGGTCAAGAAGAGGGCCTGATATCTTAGACATGTACCTTTGGATTTGAAGCGGTGAGCAGGTGCATTCATGTTTTGGGTCTGAAAAATATCCGCACGGGCATGGATTCATTGCAGCTACCAGCATAAATGTAGATGGGAATGTTAAAGACATGGTAACTCTTGAAATGGTGACATTACCGTCCTCAAGGGGCTGGCGCATTACTTCCAGAGCATTTTTTCTGAATTCAGCAAGTTCATCTAAAAAAAGAACACCGTTATGGGCAAGGCTGACCTCTCCAGGTTTTGGCACAGTTCCCCCTCCAATTAAACCGGCATCAGAAATTGTATGGTGAGGTGAGCGAAACGGCCTGGCGGCGACAAGTGCCTGTCCGTGTCCAAGATTTCCTGCCACGCTGTGAATTTTTGTTGTTTCGATTGCTTCCTCGAAAGAGAGGTTTGGAAGTATGGTGGGAATTCTTTTGGCCAGCATTGTCTTTCCCGCACCAGGGGGGCCTACCATAAGGATATTATGTCCTCCTGCGGCCGCGATCTCAATGGCTCTCTCTCGCATGTTCCTGTCCCCTCACATCTGAAAAGTCCATTGAAAAATCAAGTGAGTCTTTGAAGATTTTATTTATGTCTGTAATGGCAGGGGGGATTTTCTTATTGCCGTTTAAGAATTCAACTACGTCTGCCAGCGTTTTTACCGGAATTATATCTATATTATCTACAATGGCTGCTTCCGCAGCATTTTCTTCGGGAAGGATAATGCCGGACATCTTCTTTTCTTTGCCTGCCACTGCGATGGGCAGGGCGCCCCTTACAGGCTTGACCCTTCCGTCAAGAGAAAGTTCTCCCAGAAAAATATAATCCTGAATTAAGGAGGTGTCATCTATTTGTCTGTTTGCGGATAATATTCCGATGGCAATTGGAAGGTCAAGGGAGGACCCCTCTTTTTTGATGTCTGCCGGAGCAAGGTTGACTGTTATGCGTGTTGTTGGAAAGTTGTAACCCATGTTTTTTATGGCAGATTTTACCCGGTCTTTACTCTCCTTGACCGCTGCATCAGGAAGCCCAACTGTTGCAAAATAGGGCAGTCCCCTGGAGATATCTACTTCAACTTCGAGCAGATATGCATCAATGCCAAGGACTGCGCTGCTGAATGTTTTTGAGATCATTTTTAATCTATAAAAAAATATTAATTAAAATATATCAAGTTTTAATTTGATTAATGTTTCTATAAATTAATATCAAAAAAAAAGATAAAAAACAAACTCATAATTTCCTTGCGTACAATACAAATTTTCCTCCAGTATTTTTAAATAGGTGAGAAAAAGCAAAGACTGTTGTTGCTAACGTTTTGTATGGCCATGGTAAGTTCAACCTCTCAAGTTCCTGATTTTTTGTGGTAATAGAGATGATCTCAAAACCATTTTTTTCAAGCAGGGTTGATAAGCTTTTTTTTGTAAAATAGGACAGGTGGTCACGGTAATAAAGGATTTTCATTGGTTTACTAATAAGGTGAAAGCTTGAAAAATAAATATATTTACTTATAGTTCTGATCATTGCGTTATCATTAGGGCATAAAATAAAAAGTATTCCCCTTTTTTTTAATAGTCGATGGGCATGTCTTATTTCATTGTCAGGAGATTTTAGATGTTCAAGGAGGTCATACATTGTGATAATGTTATAGCGCTCACTTGGTAGAGGTAGTTTCTCAAGAAAGTCAGTATAAATAGTAGACGCAGTATTTTTAGCGGCAATTTTGGCAAGTCCTTCGCATATTTCAACCCCTTCGGTAATAAAGCCGTTTTTTTTTGCTTCTTCCATTAATGTTCCGATGCCACAACCTATATCCAAAAGCGTTGGAATGTTGTTGCAGGAAAGAAGATTTAGGCAGTGTTTGAGATATTTATTTATATTGTTGCATGTTACAGCGGTGATTCCCTTAAAATAGGAGCTTTTTAACTGATTATCATAATTTTCATATAAAGTTTTTATCGATGATTCCGTATGAGGAGTGTCAAGAAAAACATGGGAGCATTCTATGCAGCGTATGACGCGTAGGTTATTAATTGCAAAGTAAAAAATGGTCTGTGTTGAACCGCAAGTACGGCATTTATTATTCAAGGTTAGCATTTGTTTATATATGCGAATTATTTTTATTTTTTATTGTTAAGTGCTATCTTAAGATTGTTTCTTGCTTTTTGATGATGAGGATCATTTTTTAGGACGGTTTGAAAAAGACGGATGGCTTCACTGTATTTTCCTTTAATTAATAACGCAATGGCCAGATTGTTTTGTGCATCAATAAATTTTGGATCCAGGCGAACTGCTTCCTTATAATGGAAGATGGCGTCATCCAGCAACTTTTTTTCAATCAGCCTTGTGGCAAGAGCATTGTGTGCCTTGGCTGTTTCAGGACGTATTTTAAGGGACAGCTCAAAATGTTTGATTGCTGCATCTGTCTGTCCTTCCTTTGACAGTAATAAACCAAGGTTATAGTATGCCTTTGCAATGTTTGGGTTTAATCCGTAAAGGTCGCAGTCAATCATCTGTGAAAGCCAGGTCATCGGATGCCAGTTGGCGGCATGTGTTTCAGTAACTGCACAGTAAATATTTTCAAGACTTAATCCTCCCTTTACAAAAGGATTCTGGAGGACATAATTAGGGTCATCATAATTAACAAATGAAAAATCTTTCACCTGAACATAAACTGTAAGGATAGCGGCAATGGAGCTAAGCGGAATTGCCCTCCAGTGCAGAGCCTTGTTCCACCGGATAAGATCGTGGCTCGTTTTACTCACATGATCTATCCTTATTCGTTAGATGGCGTGTTTTGTCATTCGTTCCTAAGTAATAATGCAAGACTTGTAACTTGTGATTCCAGCTTGGTCGGCCACGGCAATTTACTCAAGTGCAAAACAGTCACATTCACACCTTCTCTCCGAAGCCTCTCAGTGGCCAAAAACGGACCAGGAATCACAGAACCGTCAGACCACAAAGGCTTCATGTTTGGGAAATAATCATGGAGTAAAATAATTCCATTTGGATTAAGCAAGTTTAGTGCGACTGGAATTTCCTGATATACAGTTGTCGCCGAATGATCTCCATCAAGAAAAATAAAATCGAATGTATGCTCACAATTAGCTGCGTAATTAAATGACGTATCTGTAATGAAGTTAACAAATGATCCATAGCCCAGCTTATCTATCATTTCAATTGGAGAATGAGTTGTTCCATGTTTTAACCATGGCTTTTCGATTCGCGAATTGACATCAGCAATATCAACCGTGGTTATGTTTACATTTTTGTCTGAGCTTTTGCGAAGTGCAGATGCGATATGGAGAGTTGAAGCCCCTATATGGGTACCAACCTCTAATACCGATATTGGCTTAATGACACTGATTAAATAGTAGATTGCTCTTCTATCGCCCGGATTGACCCCACCCGTCCCATCGGGAATGCTGAATTGCTTAATCTCATTCTCTGAGTCACGCCACATGCCTTCAATTTCATGAGAGCTAAATATATCCCTCAAGGAGAGATTGCGGCTGTATCGTAAATTATCCGTGTTGCATTCAGCCCTTTGAGCTGTGTTTAACTGTTTCAAGGCGTTCTGAAAGCGGATTCTGTTTTTCACGTAGGTAGGCAACAAATGTGCTACAAGTTGTTTTAGTCCCAATTTAAGACTCCATTTGATTTTAGTTTCCTTGCCATCTAACGTTGCGGATCATGCGCGGCTGTAAGCCGTCGCGTGCATATGCCTTGTTAGACAGTCTCATATTGCCAATCCTTGATCGGCTCAAACAGGCGCTCACGCTCTTTGTTCCTTGGATGTGCGAGGATCGATTCTACTGAAACGGTTGGAATGATATCCTCTCCAATTCCTCTCTTGATGTATATCGTGTTGAAGCCATATACGTTTGCTCCAACAAGACGATACCCTTTTCTCTCGGCGAGCTTCGCCATGGCAACAGGCGAAGCGCCATGATAGTCGGGGTGCTTTCCAGGATATGAATAGTCTTTGTCGTACGGGACAACGATACTACGCATGCCAAACTCGATGTGAGTCTCGACAATGACGACGCGAGGATCAATAACGTCCAAGGCATCCCAAATCCAGTAGTCATTGCCGTCTATATCGATCGAAAGCAAGTCTACGACACCCGTGATACCAGTCGATCTGATCAGATCATTTATGTTCTCACGCTGGACAAGGGATTTAACAAACATGGGAGGATAGGCCCATGTATCCGGATGCTTATCGTAGAACTTTTGGCCACGGGCAATATTGTGCTGATTTCCATCTATGAAGACACCGTGCCAGCCGAAGTTGACGGCCAGGTTTGCACAGTTGCTGTTGATGCCGTCACCGGCTCCAATATCAACGAAACATTGGCGCTCCGAGCCTATGGCCGCAAAGATGTAGAGCAGGATTCCGTCTTCCTCGAACTGCGAAAAAACACGAAAGCCTGTATCTTGTAGGCTAAATTTGTTTCCAGACCGTATTTGTGACTGGTAAAAGTTGTAGATGTTTCGTAGTGCAACCTTTGTATCAGGGTTACTATTGTTTGCTGTAGAATCGTTATTGGATGTTCGTGTCTCATGATCACGAAGGACCTCATTTACCACGCCGTACAGGGCACCACGTATCCATTTTTTCACTCTTGCAAGCATAATATCTTTTCCTGTCTAACTTAAATATTAGGTAGACTCTATGTTTTGTTATGATATTGGTTTTCAACCACAATAAAGATAATATTTATTACATTTTTTAGCAATCTATCTTGCTAGTTCTATTATAAGTCTAAATAGCATTACTTAGGCAGCTTCTACATAAGTATACTATTTAGTTATTTAGTCCAAAAAGGCTGTAACCATTAACACACTTAACATTACTTCAGAGACTGTCGAAAAACCTTTTTGCGTGAAGTATTACTTCTTGTTTACATGATTTTTATTATAATTCACAGATTTATTTTTCTATTTTCCATTCTTCCTGCTTGAGATTACTGCTATGTTTTATGTTCCGGTCTCTGTCCTACCTCAAAAGAGGCCGGATCTAACCTCATCCTGCTGCAAACCCATGACCAAAGTTTACTATTTTTTCTATATTATGGATCATACAGTATAGCTTCCACTGGATATTTACCTTAATTTTGCCTCGCAGTCCGAAACGGTCTAATCTTTTCTGTGTACGAATATTGGCAAAAACCGGCTCCACTATTGCTGCTCTATGGGGATATATCTTTCGTGCCAGTTCCGTATCTATTTTTGTCGCCATTTCTTTTGAGTAATTTCTGGACTCCGATTCAATAGCTATCATCAGAGTCTTACGTTTACCCTTTTTCCCTTTATTATTAATGCATCCCTGTCTTGCTGTGCATGCTTTACAATCCATTGCATCTGCCTTATACCTCCGATATATCAATATTGTTTACGATGGCTGCTTCTGCAGCATTTTCTTCAGGAAGGATAATGCCGGACATCTTCTTTTCTTTGCCTGCCACTGCGATGGGCAGGGCACCTCTTACAGGCTTGACTCTTCCGTCAAGAGAAAGTTCTCCCAGAAAAATATAATCCTGAATTAAGGAGGTGTCAGCTATTTGTCTGTTTGCGGATAATATTCCGATGGCAATTGGAAGGTCAAGGGAGGACCCCTCTTTTTTGATATCTGCCGGAGCAAGGTTGACTGTTATGCGTGTTGTTGGAAAGTTATAACCCATATTTTTTATGGCAGATTTTACCCGGTCTTTACTCTCCTTGACCGCAGCATCAGGAAGCCCAACTGTTGTAAAATATGGCAGTCCCCTGGAGATATCTACTTCAACTTCGATCAGATATGCATCAATTCCAAGGACTGCGCTGCTGAATGTTTTAGATAGCATTATTTTTAGTTGAAAAATGTAAATAATATAGTTGAAGCAATACAGTTGTTAATTGACAACAAAAAAAATATAAAAAGACAAATAAATAGTCATTTAACTTAAAAAGTATTTTCAGCTAATTTATTTTTTACTGTTTTTGGATTTTTCTAGAGCTATTTTGAGATTGTTTCTTGCTGTTTGATGAAGAGGAGCATTTTTTAGGAGGGTTTGAAAAAGACGGATGGCTGTACGATATTCTCCTTTAAGTAAATAAGCAAAGCCCAGATTGTTTTGTGTATCAATAAATTTTGGATCCAATCGAACTGCTTCTTTATAATGGAAGATGGCGTCATCCAGTAAATTTTTTTTAATCAGTTCTGTGGCAAGAGCACTGTGTGTTTTGGCTGTTTCAGGACGTATTTTAAGGGACAGCTCAAAATGTTTGATTGCAGCATCTGTCTGTCCTTCCTTTGATAGCAATAGACCAAGGTTATAGTATGTCTTTGCATGGTTTGGGTTTATTTTAAGAGCTTTAACATAATGTTCTTTTGCTAGTGTATTTATTCCCCTGTCAGAATATGCGTTTGCAAGGCAGGTATGAGCTGTGTAATTATTTTTTGTAACCTCAATTGTATGCTTGAAAAGAAATATGCTGTTTTCCCAATAACCTGCCTGCATCCATGCCGTTGCGCTAAATACGAAAAGGATTAAAAAAGCTGATGCGACGACTATCTTTTCTTTCTAGTTTCTTGAATCTTTTGACAGCAGCTGTAATTCCCCAGGTCATGATTATTATCAGTCCTATTGATGGTATGTAAATGAACCTGTCTGCCATGGCCTGAAGCCCTGACTGACTTATTCCCATTACTGGAAAAAGGATGCCTGCAAACCAAAGCCATCCCATCAAAAAGAATGGGTGTTTTCTTGATAAACGGATCGCTGTATAACTTATTAGTATAAGCAGGAAAGCAGATATTGCTGTTTGCCACAAAGGGATTGTATTTAAGGGGTGTGGGTAAAAAACAGCGAGGTCGTTTGGAATAAAGAACTTTTTAAGATACAGAATATATGAAACGATTGCATTATTTATTCTAACGATTATTGAATAGTCTTTTAGGCCTACAACGGCTTCCCCGCTATTTTGAGTAGTAAAGGTGACTATGCAGAAAAATATTGAAAGAAAAAACAGGGGTAACTTTTCTTTTAATAGAGGGAATAATTCTTTAATAAAGGTTTTTTTATTAAGGTTTAATCGATTCAAAGGCCAATAATCAAGAAGCAGCAGGGCAAAGGGTAGGGTAACAAGCATGGGTTTTGCCATAAGGCCCAGAGCAAAAAGTAAAAAGACATAAATATATTTTATCCTGCTTTTTTGCCGGGTGTAACGGTTATAAGAAATGATGATAAGAAGAAAAAAGAACATGCTTAAAACATCTTTGCGTTCTGAGATCCAGACCACAGATTCTACAAACATGGGATGAGACGCAAAAAAAGAGGCTGCAAATCCGCTGCGGAAAAAGGAACCAGTCAACTGTCTTTAAGAGCAAAAGAATAAAAGAAGAGTGTTTAGGATATGAAAAAATACATTTGTCAGGTGATATCCTCCGGCATTCATGCCGTATATCTCATAATCAGCCATCAGAGAAAGTACTGTCACAGGGATCCAGAAACTGCCGGTTGTGGTTGTGAAGGCTGTTATAATGCTTTTTTGAGTAATGCCCTGCTGGATATAAGGGTTTTGGAAGACATAAAGATTGTCATCAAGGTTTATAAATTCAAAATCTTTTGTCTGGATATAGACAGAAAGTATTATTCCTGTTAGGAAGAGACAAATTAAAGTGTTTCGGAGGAGATGATTTTCGACTTGTTTTTCGGAAAGTATTTTGTTTGGTTGTTCTTGATTACCATAATTCTGACAACTGAAAATAAAATTTATTTTTTTTCTAAAATCTTCCAGATTAATTTTCTTCTCAGAACTGTCTGCTTAAGTTTTTCAAGATCAACAGATGCTTTCTTAGGGTTTTTCCAGTAAGAGGTAAGAAACAGCTTTTGATCCTTTTCTGTTACGGGGACTTCCTTTTGTTTTAGTTTTTCCATTGACCTGCAAAACCGGATAATGTTTGAACTTCTTTCTGATTCACGTCAGGTTGTTTTAAGGACAGACTTTGTCCCAGTCAATTATAAATATATTCTCAGGAGTCAAAGAATTAATCAGTATATTTTTCATGTTAAGGTCGGCATGCAGGAACCCTTTGTCGTGCATGATGCCTTATTGCTTTCAGCGGTTTTGACTAAAACCTGTTTCTTTTTCTCTGAAAAATCAATATTTGAACATTTTGAAATCTCTTTCAGATATTGCGGCAGATCAATGCAGGAGGTCAGTTCTTTTGTAATCAGATAACCGTTATAAAAAGGCCCTGTTTTTTTTATGCTTACGGCGGCAAGTGTTTCAGCCGTAGGAATGTCTCTGGCGTAAGCTTCTGCGCCAATATAAAGTTCATTAAAAGGTCTTTGGTTTCCAAGGAAAGTATCATTGTTAATAAACCTGACAAGTCCTCCTCTTAAATATTTGCGGATCATTATCCGGGTTCCCGGCATTTCTTCAATTGGGACGGATAAAACAGGACCGCGGCCTTTTGAAGTGCCAGGAACAGAAATATCATTTTTAAAAAGATGTTCAGGCTGAGAAATGCCAAGGCGCATCAGCGGGCCTTCATATTCCTTTTTCACCGCAACTGTTGAGGCATTGTCATTAATAATGGTATATCCGGGTGGTACTTTTATCATTTTTTAGCTTTCTGTATTACACTATGCTTCAATAACCATATTTACAACGAGTCTGGCAAGACTCAGGCAAGATGTCAAGCCTGGAGATTCAATGCCGATCAGGTTAATAGCTCTTTTAAGACCTCTTTCTTTTTCATGACATATAATAAAGTCATGAATTGATTCGCCCGGTTTCTGAAGTTTGGGTCTTATGCCGGACATATCAGGGGTAAGGTCTTTAAGTTCAAGAAAAGGCAGATAGTCTTTAATGCTGTTAAGAAAATCTGCTGCATGACCGGAGTCCACGCTATAGTCTTCCTCCTTGATATAAAAAGCATTGGGCCCGAGTTTCACGCTTTTATCCGGAAAACGGGTCAAATGGATGCCCAGTCCTCTAAGATCTTTGAACGGAGGCGGATATATCAGGTGTGAAACGCGTTTTGCTTTTGAAGGCGGTATGCTGAAATATTCTCCCTTGCAGGGATGCAGCCGGTATCCCGCTTCATCAATATCAATTCCCATAAGAGAAGCTGTTTTGTCAGAGGACAGCCCAGAGCTGTTTATCAGCCAGCTGGATAATATGGACTGAACTGATCCGTCCGGGGAACTGTAAAAAACCCGGTATTTTTCATTTTCAGGTTCTATGTTAAGGACTTCATGCTTATATGCAATTACTGTTTTTCTGTTAAGGGCCAGCTGTTCCAGGCGTTTCATCAGGCTGTGAGAATCAACTGTTCCTGTTGAGGGTGAAAGAACGGCTGCTTTGGCACAGATCTCAGGTTCCAGTGCAGTGATTTCAGTGCGGTTAAGAAGCTTTAAGTCTTCTACACCGTTTTTTTTCCCTTGAATTAGAATTGATTCAAGGGTTGATTCTTCTTTATCTGTATTTGCAACAATAAGCTTGCCAATTCTATGATGGGGGAATGCCCCATTTTTTGCAGAACTCATACATCATACGGGTTACCCTCTACACAGAGTTTTGCCTTGAGACTGTTTTCCGGGTAATACATGCCCGCATGAATAACTTCACTATTCCTGGAGGATGTTTCCTGCCCGAATTTAGGATATTTTTCAAGCAGTGTTACTGTGTTTTTTGGGAACCTTTCTGAGATTTCAGAAGCGATAGCCAGGCCGACAACACCTGCGCCGATTATGAGAAAGTCGGTTTGGTCCATAATAGTTTTATTTCAGTTATAAAGTAAAAAGTGCAACTATTGTTTTCACGTGGCCATGCTGTGCCGAGTTGTTCTGAACTATTTTAATTCAATGTGCCAATGTTTCCAGGGTTCGAGTTTGCTCTTTGAAATTATAGAAAATAATTCTGGTGTAATTTGAATTAAGCTATAGAAATCAGCGAAAGTTAATTCCTTTCCCGCGGCCTGTTCAACAGTGATTTCCAATAGACATGAAAAATACTTATTGTCTTCATGAAAATCCTCGCCTGCGAGGGTTTTCATGAAGAGTAGTACCATTGGCACTAACGTTGCCCTTGAAGCACGCCCCTATGGGGCATGTTCAAGCCACCCACTATGAGGGTGGCTGTTGACTTTAAGAGATAAGACTTTTAACCACAGTTTCGACTTCTTCTTTTATTTCATCAAGCCGTTCTCTGGTGTTTGCTTCGAACCGGAGTACAAGTACCGGCTGGGTGTTTGACGACCGGACCAGTCCCCAGCCGTCTTTCATCAAAATGCGGACTCCGTCAATATCAATGGTTTCATAACTTTTCTTGAAAAGAGTTTTTACTTTTTCTGTGATTTCAAATTTTTTACTGTCCGGACAGTCTACCCTGATTTCCGGAGTGGTGAATGTTTTTGGTAAATCGGAAAGAAGACTGCTCAGCGGAGCATTTGTGTTGGAAAGTATTTCGAGCAGTCTGCAGGTTGCGTAGACTGCATCATCAAACCCGAAATATCTGTGGGCAAAAAACATATGGCCGCTCATCTCTCCTGCCAGCAGGGCATTTTCCTCTTTCATTTTTGCCTTAATAAGGGAGTGTCCTGTTTTCCACATAATAGCCTTGCCGCCTTTTTGATTTATGTCGTTGTAAAAATTCTGTGATGCTTTTACCTCGGAAATAAAAATTGCCCCGGGTGATTCTTTTAATATCTCTCTTGCAAAGATGGTCAGCAGCTGATCGCCCCAGATGATATTTCCTTTCTCATCAACAGCGCCAATACGGTCGGCATCTCCGTCATAACCTATGCCCAGGTCTGCTTTTTCTCGTTTTACTGTTTCTATCAAATCCTTTAAGCATGCAGGTAATGTCGGGTCCGGATGATGGTTTGGAAAATTTCCATCCATATCACAATATAGCTCTTTAACGTCGCATCCAAGCCGTTTTAAAAGCTCGACTGAAGCACGGCCTCCGGTACCGTTTCCCGCATCGATTACGACTTTAAGTTTTTTTGACAATTTTATGTCTGCGGCAATTGTGTCCCAGTATGCCGCAAGGATATCTGCATAAGAAAGGTTTCCCCTTCCAATACGAAAACTGTTTTTGTTTATAATTTCTTTTAATTTTTGAATTTCAGAACCATGTATAGTTGTTTTACCTCGGCATATTTTAAAACCGTTAAATTCAGGAGGGTTGTGGCTGCCGGTTATCATTACTCCGCCGTTTTTATTAAGGTGGAATAAAGAGAAATAGAGCAGCGGCGAATGACATATGCCAAGATCAACAACATCTATTCCTGTTGAAAGAAGACCTTTTACCAGAGAATTATTGAGACTTTCGGAAGATAAACGGCAGTCTCTGCCCACGACCATTTCTTTCACACCATGTTCAAACAGATATGTTCCTACTGCTTTACCAAGATTTAAGACCGTATTTTCTGTCAGATCTGTTCCTACAACACCTCTTATGTCATACTCTCTAAATATATGGTCTGTCATATTGGAACCTTTCTTTTGCCTGATTTTTAGTGTGGCTTGAATAAACTAACCAAAAACTTGTTTTTTCTTTGTATAATTGATCTTTTGATTTTGCTAAGATGGATTTGCCACGCAGGTTGTTGATGTTAAATGTTTATAATTGTGATTCGTTAATAAAATCTGTGGGTAGATTATTAATACTAATTAGAAAATATACTGTTAAAACAAGCGGTTATAATCATGAAGGTAATGGCTTTTTTTGAGACCCATTTAATTAAACTGGATTTAACCGCAAAGGCGCGAAGTACGCAAAGAACAGCGCCTTGTTTATTAGCTTTTAACACCCGGCCTTTCTCTGCGTCTCTAGCGAAGCGGGCGGTGAAAATTGTTTTTTACCCATAGACTTTGTTGAAGACCCATAATTGTTTTAACTTTCTATTCTACTTCTTTGAGAGCCTATTTGCGATCTTTTCGGTATTCCCTGTCTGGCTGTAGTACAGATTTAATATTTTCTTGGAAAGGATAAGAAAACAGTTCTTTAATAATCAAGGTTAAATATATTTTCTTTTTACTTTATGTTATAAGTCCCGTGAAATCAAGCGTTTAGTTTTTGCTTGACCTTTAAGGGCTTGATATGGTACTAAATATCAGATTTTGAAAACAATAAAGCGGTCTGGTTTAGTTATGTGCGTTCATGGCAAGTTAAAAATGTTTAATTAAAGAGCCTTCTCCACAACGGGGAAGGTTTTTTTTAGGGGTTTTTATGGAAAATTCCGGATCAAACATAATAATGGACAAAAATGATGTGGACAGAACCCTGACCCGTATTGCCAACGAGATATGGGAAAGAAACAGAGGGTCTAAAAACATTGCTTTTATCGGAATACGTAAAAGAGGAGTTACCATTGCTAAAAGGCTTTCAGTCAAGCTTAAGGAGTTTGAAGATGCCGATATACCTGTGGGAGCTCTTGATATAAATCTTTACCGGGATGATCTTTCTGAAATTGCATCCCAGCCTATCTTAAAACAGACTGAAATTCCTTTTTCCATCAAAGACCAGAAGATTATCCTGTGTGATGACGTTCTTTATACAGGGCGCACAGTTCGCGCTGCCCTTGATGCTATTATTGATCTGGGAAGACCAAAGGTTATACGACTTGCAGTACTTATTGACAGAGGATTTAGACAGCTTCCCATACAGCCTAACTATGTAGGCAAAAATGTTATTGCTGAAAAGGGTGAGTTGTTTGAGGTCTTTCTTGAAGAGGATGACGGTAAAGACGAAGTGATTATTTCAAAGGGACCTTTGAATGGAACTTAAAAATAAAGACCTTATTTCTATTAATGATGTTTCTCCTGAGGAGATAAACCTGATTCTGGATACTGCTGTGTCCATGAAGGAAATATCTACAAGGGAAATTAAAAAAGTACCGACTCTTCGCGGCAAGACAATAGTTAATCTTTTCTATGAAGCAAGTACACGTACCCGGACATCTTTTGAAATAGCAGGAAAGAGGCTGAGCGCTGATGTTATTAATATTTCAGCCAGCAGCAGCAGTGTGGTAAAGGGTGAGACACTTGAGGATACAGGCAGAAATCTTCAGGCGATGAACCCTGATCAGATAATCGTCAGACACTCATGTGCCGGGGCTCCTAAAATTCTTGCTGAAATGCTTCCTGCCTCAATTGTCAACGCGGGTGACGGTGCCCATGAGCATCCGACTCAGGCGCTTCTTGATGCTTTTACCATTAGAGAGAAAAAGGGCGTGCTTGAAGGGTTGAAAGTGCTGATCGTGGGAGATATTACCCACAGCAGGGTGGTGCGTTCAAATATTCTGCTGCTTTTAAAGATGGGTGTAGAAGTGACTGTTTCCGGACCAAGGACAATGGTACCCATTTTTATTGAAGACCTTGGTGTGTCATATGTGCCTGATATAAATGATGCGGTAAAAGATGTTGATGTCATCATGATGCTTCGCATCCAGCTCGAGAGACAGGGTAAAACTCTTTTTCCGACTCTTCGAGAATATTCCAGGTTCTTCGGTTTAAACAGAGATGTTTTGAAAAATGCAAAAGATGATGTTCTGGTGATGCATCCGGGGCCTGTAAACCGCGGTGTTGAAATTGCGCCGGATGTGCTTTCGGCTCCCTATACTGTTATTTTAGATCAGGTGGAAAACGGTGTTGCTGTCCGGATGGCCCTGATGTATTTGCTGACAGCTAAACAATAATTATTTAAATAACTCTAAATCGAAACTATATTATGACTCTTTTGATTAAAAACGGCAGAGTTGTCGATCCTTCTTCAGACACAGATGACTTGCTTGATGTTCTGGTTGAAAATGGAAAAGTGAAAGAAGTCGGGAAGAACCTTAAAGCTGATGCTTCTGTCGATGAGATCGATGCAAAAGGCCTTATTGTTGTTCCGGGTCTTATTGATATTCATACTCATTTGCGTGAGCCGGGACATGAATATAAGGAGACCATAAAGACAGGATCAGAAGCAGCGGCTGCAGGCGGGTTTACCACAATTGCCTGTATGGCCAATACAAATCCGGTTAATGATAATGCATCGGTAACAAGATATATTATTAATAAAGCGCAGAATGAGGCATGTGTTAATGTTCTTCCGATCGGTGCTATTACAAAAGGTCTCAAAGGTGAGACCCTGGCCGAGATTGGTGAGCTTAAAGAGGCGGGTGTGGTTGCCCTGTCTGATGATGGCAGGACTGTCAGGAATAGTGAAGTTATGAGACGCGGTCTTGAATATGCAAGAAGTTTTTCTGTTCCGGTTATCTGTCACTGTGAAGACACCTTCCTTTCAGGAGAAGGAGTGATGAATGAAGGGTGTGGTATCGGCCCGGCTGGGTTTAAAAGAGATTCCACCGATGGCCGAAGATATTATGGTGTCAAGGGACATCCTTCTTTCGGAGTGGACAGGGCATCCGGTTCATATTGCTCATGTGAGTACCGCCGGTTCAGTAAGAATTATAAGGGATGCTAAGGCCAGGGGGGTCAAGGTAACAGCTGAAACAGCCCCCCACTTTTTCAGCTTAACTGAAAAATCGGTTGAAAGTTTTGATACGTCTTTGAAAGTGAATCCTCCGCTTGGATCCGTTGATGATGTGAAGGCTGTAAAGGAGGGGTTGAAGGACGGAACCCTAGATGTAATCGCAAGTGATCATGCTCCTCATTCCACGGTAGAAAAGGATGTTGAGTTTGATAATGCAGCCTTTGGTATGGTGGGCCTTGAGACATCTCTCTCATTGTCACTTGTTTTGGTAAAAGAAAATATTCTTACCTTTTCCCAGCTGATAGAAAAATTTACTACTAATCCTTCCAGGGTCTTAAATATTGATAAGGGGTACACTCTCAAAAGGCGCTGATGCTGATATTACAATTATCGATCCTGATGCAGAGTACGTTGTTGATAAAAATCTTTTCAAATCCAAGAGTAACAACTCTCCTTTTCATGGCTGCAGCCTTAAGGGCAGGGCAGTTTATACCATTGTATCGGGCAGGGTTGTTTTCTCGCATTAATGGTAACGTTGCATTTCTTAATATTTTCTTCTTCGGGGTTTAAAACCACTGTTTTCAGGTTAAGAATGATTACTTGTGCGTTTTTTCATATTACAGACAGGATTTGTCTCTTGGGATGATTTTTTGCTGTTTATGTTTTTCCTTTAGCCCGCTTCACTGGTATGCTGATTCCACGGGCGCACACCTTTTATATGATCGTTTTGCGGTTTTGTATTTTTCCTTCAGTCCTGATATATTGGAAAAGTACAGTTAAATGATCTGCAGTCGCTGGCAGTTAAATTTAAATGCCGAAGTCAACAACCACCCGCATAGCGGGTGGCTTGAACATGCCCCATAGGGGCGTGCTTCAAGGGCAACGTTAGTGCCAAGGGTACTACTCTTTATGGATCCCTCACCAATGGCGAGGGTTTTCATGAAGACAATAAAAAAACAGGAGAGACTCTGATGGCAAAGATACTTGTAGTTGATGACGAAAAGAGTATCAGGGAGATGCTTGAAATTTATCTCACGCGTGAGGGGACATGAGGTGTTTTGTGAGAAAAATGGTGAGAAAGCGCTTGCCCGTTGTAAAAAGACTTCTTTTGATGTTGTTATTTCTGATATTAAGATGCCCAGGATGGACGGAATTACACTGCTAAACCGGGTTAAGGAGCTGTCGCCTGATACAATTTTTATTATGATAACCGCTTTTACATCCTTTGAAACAGCAAAAGAAGCAGAACAGGAAGCTGCTTATGACTATATAGCAAAACCTTTTGATGTCGATATTGTTAAAAGAAAGATAGACACTGCATTAAAGGCGCGTGAAGCCGGAGCCTTTGTTTCAATGGACAACCGAAGTGATAGTATTTATACCGCGCTGCTTGGAAATACTAAAAAAATGAAAAAGGTTTTTGACCTTATATCAAGGGCTGCTTCTTCAAAGAGTAATGTTTTGGTTACCGGTGAAAGCGGTACCGGAAAGGAGCTTGTCGCACGTGCAGTTCATTATAACAGTCCCCGCAGGGATAATCCTTTTGTTACAATTAATTGCGGAGGTATCCCGGAGACTTTACTTGAAAGTGAACTTTTTGGCTATAAAAAAGGCGCGTTTACAGGTGCGGACAAGGATAAGAAAGGTTTTCTTGAGGTTGCAAACGGAGGGACGCTTTTTCTTGACGAGATCGGTGAACTGCCTCTTTCCCTGCAGGTTAAACTTTTAAGGGTGGTTCAGGACAGAACCTTTACCTGTGTAGGCGGTACTGATGAGATTAAGGTGAATGTTAGAATAATTTCTGCAACAAATAGAAATCTTGAACAACGTATTATTGAGGGAGCGTTCAGGGAAGACCTTTACTACAGGCTGAATGTTATTAATATAGATGTTCCTCCTTTAAGAGAAAGAAAAGAAGATATTCCCCTGCTTGCCAATCATTTTCTCAACAAGTTTGCCCGGGAATTTAACAAGGATATAAGTGAAATTTCGTTGTATGCAATGGAATTTCTTGTTAACTATCATTTTCCAGGAAATGTTAGAGAGCTTGAAAACATTATTGAAAGCGGAGTCTCTCTGTCGAAAACAAGCATTATGCTTCCGGACAGTTTTGAACTTTCAAAGTTTAAAACGAAGAAAGATTCAGGCTCCGAAGACAAAAAAAATGATGTTGCTGTTTCTCTTCCCCTGGAAGGAGTATCACTTGATGAGATCCTGGAATCATATGAGAGAAAGTATGTCGAAAAAGCGCTTGAAATGTCCGGCGGATCAATAAAAGGTGCGGCTGAACTTCTTGCTATCTCTTTCAGATCTATGCGGTATCGTCTTAAAAAGCTAAATATTGATGCGGTGATGTTTAAATAGGATTATTAGATGAATAGTAATAGTTTGACTTTTAAAACCGGTGGAGATCAAAGAAAACGGCTGCAGTGGCTGATGTTTTTCAGGGTTACTATAGCCACTTTTTTTCTCGGAATTGCGGCTGTTACGCATCTGTTGAAAGAAGATACCTATCTTGATACCTATCTTGTATATATTTATTTACTCATAGGCAGTATCTATGTACTTACCTTTATATATCTGACGCTTCTATTTATTATAAAAGATTTATTGAAGTTCAGCTATCTCCAGATAGTGGTAGATATATTTTTAGTTACACTTCTTGTTTTTATTACCGGGGGAAAGAACAGTATTTATCCCTTTATGTACAGTATCTCAATTATTTCCGCGAGTATTTTTTTGTTTTTGCCCGGCGGCCTTATTGCTGCTACCCTGTCAAGCATTTTATATTCACTGATTGTTGTTTTCCATCATTACGAAATTTTTGTTCCTCTCGGAGAATCTATTATAAGTAGTCCGGATGATTCTACAGCTGCTTTATATTTTCCTGTTATTGTTAAAATTGCTTCATTTTTTGTGGTTGCTTTTCTCGCCAGTTTTCTTGCTGAACAGACAAAAAAATCTCAAATTCAGCTTCAGGAGAAACAGGTTGATTTAGAGAACCTTGAAGTTTTAAATGAAAATATAATGCAGAGTATACACAGCGGGCTGTTGACCCTTGATCTTGAGAACAGAGTGGTTGCTTTTAATCAGTTTGCCTGTGAAATAACGGGTCTTTCTCATTCCTATGTTTTTCATAAGCATATAAGTGAAATTTTCCCTGAAATTATTCTGCCTGATTATTCCGGTGTTGCGGCAGAAGATTTTCAAGTACCCCAGGTTTGAGATTTCATATAAAAGAAAAGATGATAGAATTCTTTATCTTGGATTTTCTCTTTCAACTCTAAGAGACAAGGGAGGGACTGCGCATTGGAAGTGTACTTGGCTTTCAGGATATTACGAATATTCGGGAAATGGAGGACTACGTTAAAAGAATAGACCGGTTTGCTGCCCTGGGACGTTTAGCTGCAGGAATTGCCCATGAGATTAGAAATCCGCTTGCTTCTATTAGCGGATCGGTGCAGGTGCTGAGCAAAAATCTTAAGACCTGTGATGAAGATAAACGTCTCATGGATATAATCGTAAAAGAAAGCAAAAATCTCAGCCTTTTAATTTCAGATTTTTCCCAGTTTGCCAGGCCTGTGAGGTATAAAAAGGAGAGCGTGAATTTACTCAAAACCGTTGAAGAAGTTGTTACGCTTTTTAAGAACAGCCCAGATTTTGAGGGTCTCAGGGATATCAGGATAAATATTAATGAAGATATAAATATTAATATTTATAAACATTATTTTAATCAGATTTTATGGAACCTCTTTATCAATTCTGCGCAGTCAATAAGTGATAATAAAGGTGAGATATTTATTGCTGCCAGAGTTATGGAAAAGGGTTTTATGCCTGTTGAAGGAATTGATCGTTTTCAGGAAAGTAAATCTATATTATGGGTAGAGTTTAAGGTGAGGGATACCGGCTGCGGCATTGATAGTGCCAAAATAGACAAAATTTTTGATCCTTTTTATACGACAAAGGAAAATGGAACCGGTCTGGGTCTTTCAATCGTCCATAAGATAGTTCAGGACAGTGGAGGAGTTATTTCTGCTGAAAGTAAACAGGGTAAAGGAACGGTTTTTAGGCTGTATTTTCATAGCAGTTGAGAAGATTTTTTTTTCAGGTTTATTAAAATTAGCTTCAAAATTTTCAGAGGTATCCTGCCGCAAGCGCCTGTATCATCTCAGGCTTGATAAAAAGCCTTTTTTATCTCCCCAATTCGAGACATGAGGTCTCTTTTCCTTGATCTTCATATTTTTCAAGAAGAGGCTAAAAATGAACCGGACATCTTATTGTTACTTTGATGATAAATCATTCTTTAAGTTTTTGCGATTATTGCCGAAAGAAAATAAAGTTGTAATAAGGACGAAGCGTTTTGTTGAAAAGATAGTGACAAAACAAAGCGCATGCAGTGACATTAATTGTTACTTTTCTTGTTGATTTAACCTGTATTCAACTGTGTGTTTTATAAGTGTCTAAAATAACATCGAATTATTTTAGTAAATTATTTGGCATGTTCTTTGCTTATTAGGTTTGCAGAAAACAAAATAAGATGTTAAGCCCTTACGAAAGGAGATGAAAGCTTATAAAAAATGTTACAAAAGACCATTAATATTAATTTTATGAAGGAGGAAAAGAAAATGATGACAATTAAGAAAAATCAAAAAGGTTTTACACTCATCGAGCTGATGATTGTTGTTGCAATCATTGGTATTCTGGCCGCAGTTGCAATACCTAACTTTCTTGAGTACAGGAATAAATCAAAGATAGCAGCTTGTGTAGATC
>PVMK01116291.1_pt1 | contig 21116 bp, 18 predicted proteins | sample 1853481 | NCBI WGS metagenome assembly PVMK01 (sample SAMN08533507, study PRJNA380276) | Marine sediment metagenome, whole genome shotgun sequencing project.
CCACTACGATCTTGAGTGACGACCAGAACGTCATCCTCTGAGAGCTCTTTCAACTGCTCGCGAAATTTGGCAGGGATGCTTGCCCGCCCTTTCGCATCGATTGAATTGTAATAGACGCCCTGGAATTCCATTTGGCCCTCTTTGGCCTAAAATTACACTATTCACCACCTTCTGGGCAAATATAGTTAGAGAGAGTGCAGGAGTCAAGAAATATTTCAATTTTTTAAGGGGTTAGAGCTTTTTGTGGAGGTTCGGGAACAGCTTTCGACAGGGCTGTTTTGAGCATCATCGAGAGACCGGGAAGAGCAGCACAAACACAATGTTTTATTTTTCAGGGATATAGGAATAAAACTTAAGAGATCACCTTAACCATGATGGTTATCAGGAATGGAGGCAGCAGCGATAAAGCTGTTGGGTAATAAACCTTATAATCTTACAGATCTCCCGGGTCTTTAAGGTCGGGGAACTGCATTTCAATCTGCTCAATACGCCGATCCTCGACTTGGCGCACCGTAAAACGGACACCACCTGATTCGCAGATATCACCTTCTTCCGGGATACGGCCCAATGAGTCCAACATGAAGCCGGCCAGGGTGTTGACATGCTCTTCGGAGAGGTCCAGGTCAAAGCGGCGATTGATATAACGAAGTGCTGTACTGCCGTCAACCATATAACAATTCGGACCAAGATTCTTTATGAGGAGTTCCTCCTCATCATACTCATCCTGAATCTCACCAACGATCTCTTCGACAATATCCTCCAGGGTACAAAGCCCATCTACCCCGCCGTACTCATCGACGACAATTGCAAGATGCAGATGTTTGCGGCGAAAAGCCTGCATCAGAGCCTCGATCGGTTTTGCCTCGGGGACAAAGTATGGCGGCCGGGCCAGTTCAGACAGGCAGAACTCATCAGGGCGATCGAAGTAGTTCAACACGTCCTTGGAATGGATAATACCGATCACCCGATCGAGATCGCCGTCGTAGACAGGGAAACGCGAATGATGAGCCTGCGCCACCAGCTGAACAACCTCGGCAAAGCTCGCACTGACCTCTATGCCGACCACCTCGGTGCGCGGCACCATCACATCGCGCACCCTGATTCTGGAGAGGTCAAATACGCCATGCAGCATGCGCCGTTTCTCTTCGGCGACAACACCGGCCTGTTCGCCGAACTCGATAATGGTGCGAATTTCATCTTCGGAGATCAGCAGCCTCTCGTCTTCACTGTGCAGAAAACGGGTCAACAGACTGGAGACACCACTGACCAGCCAGGTCACAGGGCGCAACAACCACATGACAAAACGAATCGGCCGCAGAACGACAAAGGAAAGCTTCTCCGGGTAATTCGCAGCATAGGTTTTCGGACAGACTTCCGAAAAGATGAGCAGGAGGGGGGTCAGAATGAGGATTGTCATCAACTCGCCACGATCCCCGAAAAACCCGATAAGGAGTGTTGTGGCAAAGACCGACAACATGATGTTCACAACGTTGTTGCCAACCAGAATGGCGCTCAGCAAATCTTCGGGGCGCTCAAGAAGTTCTGCCAGCTTGCGGGCACCTGGACGATCCTTCTCAGCCAGGTATCTGACCCGCAGTCGATCCATTGACATCAGAGCGGTTTCCGAACCTGAGAAAAAGGCTGAGAGCACAAAGAGTACAAGCAACCCGAGAATGTGTAGCCACTGATCGTATGTCATCTAAGAGGAGTTACCTGTCGATTCTTGAAGGCTCGCATCAATGAAGATACTAACTGACCATCAAGAGAAACACAATCAGCGAAACGTTACAAACAGAAAACCATTTCTCCCGAAGAAAGCAAAAAACCTGCTATATTACCCTCAAATCAACGGGCTTATAACCCAAACAAAGGCAAAACAATACTTCAAGCAATTAACTAACGCAAAGACGCGGAGACGCAGAGAGTAATGGCTGCAATTGAGACGTTTCCCTGAGATTTAAGAGCTTTTCCTCTGCGTTCTCAGCGCCTCTGCGTTAAACCTTTTTTTGGGTTATAGAACCGTAAATCAAAGAGTTCCAACAAGCACCCTGCCGGAGCAGCATCAATGATCGACCTTTTCACGCAACAACGCCACACCGAACTCTGCAAAGAGATCCACCGCCACAACCGGCTCTACCATGGCCAGGACCAACCGGAAATCACCGATGCCGAATACGACGCCCTGTTCCGCGAGTTGCAGGAGATCGAAGAAAAATATCCGGAACTGATCACGCCCGAATCGCCCAGCCAAGAGGTTGGCACACCGCTCACAGAAAAGTTTGCGCCCTCCCCTCATGCATTACCGATGCTCTCCTTGAAGAACGCCAAGAACGCAGAAGAGTTCCGGGATTTCGACACCAGCATCCGCAAAAATTTTCTGGCCCGCAGTGCAGACCTCGAATACGCCTGCGAGATGAAATTGGATGGCGTAGCGATTGAGCTGACCTACGAGGGTGGCAAATTGTGCAAAGCAAGTACACGCGGTGATGGCTTTGTCGGCGAAGACATTACCGAGAACATCAAAACGATTGCCGACATCCCGCACATTCTCATTTCGCCCTTCCCGGAACTGCTCGATGTACGTGGTGAAATCTATATCGCCCTGGCAGATTTTCAGGCTCTGAACCGAACCCAGGAAGATGCCGGCAACAAAACTTTTGCCAACCCACGCAACGCCGCAGCAGGGAGCCTGCGTCAGCTTGACGCCAAGGTAACCGCCCGGCGTCCGCTGAAGATATTCTGTTATGGAGTCGGTCGTCTGCAGGGATCCAGGGCCTCTACCCAGATCGAAACGCTGCAATTGCTCCGCAATCTCGGCCTGTGTGTCAACCTCGAAGAGACCTCTTGCGCTTCAGGGCCGGCCGAGGTCATCAAAGTATTCACTCGACTTCAGGAGCGCCGCGATGCCCTGCCCTTTGAAATCGACGGCGTGGTCGTCAAGGTTAACGAGATCGCCCTGCAAGAGGAACTCGGCATGGTCAGCCGGTCACCACGCTGGGCCATCGCCCTCAAATTCCCGCCGCGCCAGGAACAAACCATCGTCGAAGACATCGTCCTGCAGGTCGGACGCACCGGCGCCATCACGCCTGTTGCTCAGCTCAAACCGGTGATCGTCAGCGGCGTCACAGTGTCCAGAGCCAGCCTGCATAACTGGGACGAAATTGACCGTCTTGACCTTCGCATCGGCGACCATGTGGTTGTCGAGCGGGCCGGTGACGTGATCCCGGATGTGGTCAGGGTTCTCACTGAGAAACGCACCGGCAACGAACAACTGGTTCCTCTGCCGACAGAGTGCCCGGAATGCAACACCCCGGTCTATAAGAATCCTGATGAAGTGGTACCGCGTTGCAGCAACCCGCACTGCCCCGCACAGACCATTGAACGCATGAAGCATTTCGTTTCACGCGATGCCATGGATATCGAAGGCCTCGGCGAAAAGCAACTGACTCAACTGATCAAGAGCGGCAAGATCACCGATGTTGCCGACCTGTATCTGCTGAGTAAAAACGACATGTTTGCCATGGACCGCATGGGCGATGCTCTGGCCGAAAAGTTGATCCTGGCCATAGAGGCCAGTAAAACCCGGCCACTTTCGAGACTCCTCTTCGGCCTGGGGATCCGTCACGTCGGTAAAAACACCACCAAGCTCCTGGCCCGGCGCTTTGCTTCGTTCGACGCACTGGCAACATGCAACATCGACCAGTTGGTTGTGATCCACGAAATCGGTGATAAAGTCGCCAAATCGATCATCGATTATTTCGGTAATGCCGAAAAAATCCTGCTGTTGGGGAAACTGCATCAAGCCGGAGTGCACCCGCAACCAGAGGCCGTAATCCGGCAAGACGGCCCCTTGACCGGAAAGGTCTTTGTCATCACCGGCACTCTGTCGAAATGGTCACGGAAAGAAGCAGAAGAACTGGTTGAGCAAGCCGGTGGCCGGGCTGCCGGTTCGGTCAGTAAAAAGACTGACTATGTGCTGGCCGGGGAGAACGCCGGCAGTAAACTGACCAAAGCTGAAAGACTTGGTGTCAAAGTTATTGACGAAGCGACTTTCGCTGAACTGGTCGGAGTAACAGCATGAGCAAGGTACGTGTGGAACTCAACATTCAGGGCCGAGTTCAGGGTGTTTTTTATCGGCAATCAACAAAAGAAACGGCACTTCGGCTCGGCCTGACCGGGTGGACGAAGAATTGCCCGGATGGTTCTGTCAGAGTGGTTTTTGAAGGTGAAAAGGATGCGGTTGATGCGGCTGTCAGGTGGTGTCGGCAGGGTCCGGCGGCCGCGGTGGTTAGTGGCGTTGAGGAGAAGTGGCTGGATTTTGTGGGGGAGTTTGTCCGCTTCGGGATTCGTTCCTGATACTGCAGGTCAGTACCGCTGACAAATCAACAGGCACGCCTGCCCCGCTGTGACTTTTACCCGCCCCTGCTGTGACTTTCAAAGTACTCGTCTAAAGGCACAAGGAATATAAAATGAAAAAAACGCACATTCGGATTCTAATCGCCCTGATCGTTATTGCAGTGGCAGTCACCGCGTTTCCTATGGTTAAAAAGTCTCTTGAAATCCGCAGTGAAACCCGGAAATGGAATGAAAAATGGGTTGATCGGCCAGAAAAGCCATCGGTTAAGAATCTTCCGCAAATTGCACACGCAAAGAGAGTTCCAGAGAGCATCGAGCAGGACCAGGTTCTGAACTTAGGTAATTCTCCCTGGGTTATTGATTCACACGTAATCGTCCAGCAAGGAGTTACCCTGTACATCGAACCAGACGTTGAGATTTTTATAGCCCCCGGCGCAGACATCCAGGTTTACGGGCGCATCCTTGCGTTAGGGGAACAAGGCCACACAATTCATTTGCGCGCCTATTCCAACAACGAAACAGATGCGTGGGCAGGTCTCTTCATCCGCAGTGACGAGCCCTCTGAATTCAAGTATGTCGACTTTGAGAACAGTAAATATGGTGCTCGACTGGTTTTTGCCTCTGCCTCCTGGGACCATTGTACATTTAAGAACGTGCGCGAGATCTGCTCAGGCTACAAGTCGGACCTCTCCTATGAGACGTGCCTGTTTGACTATCGGGATTATGCCGGAGGCGGTAATATCAATGTGATGAAATTCTTCAAAGGATTTGCTCAAATTGAAAACTCCGAATTCTTTTGTCCAGATTCAGATTACAAAGTGGATGGTATCGACGCGGATTACATGAGTCATGCAATTATTCGAGGGAATCGCTTCTTCGGTGGGAAATGCGAGAATTCAGACGCGATTGATATTGGCCATGGCAGTCGCAATATTGTGATCGAAAACAACTTGATCGTCGGTTTTATCGACAAAGGCATTTCGGTGGGGGAAAAAGCTGAAGCCGTCGTTAACAACAACGTTATTGCTGATTGTGCCATAGGTGTCGGCGTCAAGGACAGTGCCCGGGCGACAATTACAAAGACGACCTTCTACCGGAATAAATATGCCGTGAGGTGCTACGAGAAGACCCCCGGGCGCGGCGGCGGTTACGCCAAAATCGACCGCGCTATTATCGCTCTCAGTCAAACATCTCCGATCGAAGCCGACGCACTGTCATCCATAGAAACTTCAAACACCCTTTGCGACAGCCAACTTATTCCGGGGAACAATAACGTTCAAGGCATCCCGGAATTCGAAGATCCCACGAAGCAAAAATTCAACCTCAAGACCATCTACGAGGCATCCGGGGAACAGTTTACGTCACCGACGGACACTTTTGGTGCAAAATTACCGACTGTCATGCGGTAAATAGTCGTTGGGTTGACCAATATACTGGCAGGGAAATTTCTTTCTCAGGTAATGAATACGGCGGCACAATTCTATTGTGCCGCCGTATTCCAAAGAGGTTGTTTTGTCCGCACACTCACCTAACTGCCAAGGATGTAGTGCTCCAACTGGTTGATCATAAAATCTTTTTCGGTGATGTGTGCTTTGACCAGATCACCGATGGAGACCATTCCGACCAACTTCTTGTCCTCGAAAACGGGCAGATGGCGGCAACGCTTGTCGGACATCAGTGCCAAACCCTCTTCGACACTCATATCGGGAGTAATGAAGAGAACCTTGGTAATCATGATCTTCTGGACGACCGTTTTGAGAGACGAGCGCCCTTCGAGAATCACCTTACGCGCATAATCACGCTCGGAGATGATGCCGACCACCTGCTCGCCATCCATGACGAGAAGGGCACCGATATTCTCGGCAGCCATCAATTCCAAGGCTTTATAAACAGTTGCGTCAGCATTGATACTGGTTACAGTCTCGCCCTTGTTTTTCAGGACGTCACGGATCGACTTAGCCATTGCGAGCCTCCTTTCCGAGTCGCTTGCCAGAATACTGCTTTATCAACTTTAGCTAAGGCTGGAGGGTTGTCAATCAGTGCAATGAAACGAAAAACAGCAGAAGCGATCAGAAGCGAACCAGCGCTCCGACATAGGGACCGGAAAAGGTTGCATCAATGAGCAGATCACTATCGTCCACATCGATGTCGAGATAGCGATACCCGCCAAAGAGACCAACCATGGGAAGCGGTGAAAATTCAACCTGTACATCGACATCCAGAAACTGTTGCTGTCATATTCCATATAGCCGACACGCCCGACAACGCCCAGGTAATCAGCCACGGCAACCCGGGCACGTGCCCCCACCGTCGGCACCGGTACACCGAAACTCTCCGATTCACTCAAACCTGAAGTGCTGTCATGCAACTTGACACTGGCGTCAACATACTTGACAGCCACTTCCGGACCGAACTGAATACGCACCGGTGCATCGTCAAGATTGACCAGAAACCAGGCTAAACCTGCTTCATAGATATCAATATCAAGATCACTCTTTACATAACTCCCGGCGGGAAAGATTTCACCGTTAAAATTGATATCCCTGGTCAGGACATTGTTTCCAGACAAGTCGATAGGCAGATAGGCCGCAAAGAGGCGAAAATCCCCCAATTGCAGGGCAGCTTCACCAAAGAAGTCATCGCCATCATCTATTCCCAGGTCATCATCAATATCGATAGATGTTCCGGTGAGACCGTTCGCAGACAAGGCAACGTCTCCAGAGGGATTCAAGGTTATATAGCCGGCCTTGAGTGAAAATATTTCATCAGCCAACGCTGGTGAAGCAAGAAAAGTGAAGAGCGTGATGATGGAGAGTATTCGTTTACAAGAAAACATGGTGCACAACCTTTTTTGTCATCTGGCCTGATCAGCAGGTGGTTTCTCTTGTTGTTGTCAGTAACATATAGCAAGGTCTGTTCCAGTCTGGACGTTTTTATCCAAAATAAAACAAGCCATCATGAATTTCAGGAAGTTATCATCGTTTATATGTTTTAAAAATTCAGAGGTTTGGCACGAGTTCGTTCAATATTGACAATGTAGGGCAGAAGCCAAGGTGAAATGACGTTGTGGGGGTCGGGGGGGAAACGAAATCTCCCGGAACAAACGGCAGGGGATAGATCTCTGATTTTTGCTGCGACTCAAATAGTCTGACAACTGTCTACGACTTATCGGTCAATATCTGCTTAATTTGATTAAGCACATCTATCGTCTTGAACGGTTTGGTCATGAAGCCGTCGGCGCCGACCTTGCGACCGGTTGCCAGGTCGTCTACAACACTATCAGCGGTCAAAAAAATTATCGGGATCTCTTTCGTAGCCTCGTTCTCTTTCAGGTATTGACAGATCTTGAAACCATCGATATCCGGCATCATGACATCGATCAAGATCATATCCGGCTGTTCCTGGCGGGCCATGACGATTCCTTGCTGCCCACTTTCTGCATAGAGCAGAGTATGTCCCTTGATACGTACAATCGCCTCAAGCAGACGGAAGACAATCTGATGGCCATCAATCAGCAGGATTCGTTTTTGTTCACTCATAACTCTCTTCTTCCTCGGTCAGACTGAGACTCTCGCGGTATATATCACTGCTCGGCAAACCATATTCCCTGGCGATCAACTTGACGGCATCGCGTCGCGACAGATCACTTTCGTTCAGAAGTTTGCGCAGGGCATCACGCACATTCATCCGTGGTCCCTGCGTGCTTGGCGGAATAATCAGAACCAGCTCACCTCTCGCCGGGTCTTGCTCAAAGCGGGCAACTGCTTCGGTCGTTGTACCCCGAAAAAACTCCTCATAGAGTTTGGTCAGTTCACGTGCAACCACCATAAAACGCTCGGCACCCAGGATTTCAACCAGGTCCGCCAGAGTTGCCGCTAAACGATGCGGTGTCTCATAAAAAACCAGGGTACGCTGCTCACCATTCAGTTTTCTGATCAGGTCAGCACGGGCCTTAGCCTTTTGCGGCAGGTAACCTTCAAACGCGAAGCGTTCGGTACTCACACCTGCGGCACTTAAAGCAGTAATCAAAGCTGATGGCCCGGGAATCGGTACAACCGGGATGCCGACAGCGTGGCAGGAAGCAATCAGGCGATAACCGGGATCGGCGATACAGGGCGTACCGGCATCACTGATCAGAGCGATGTCTTTGCCGGCCTGTAACTCCTCAACCAATTTTGCCTGCCGCTTCTGCTCGTTGTGGTCATGATAAGACACCAGCGGCTTTTTGATACCGAAATGCGCAAACAGTTTGCGGCTGTGGCGGGTGTCTTCCGCTGCAACCAGATCGACTTCACCAAGGATTCTTACCGCCCGATAGGTGATATCTTCGAGATTACCGATCGGCGTTGCAACCACGTAAAGGGTACCCACGGGGATTTTCCCCTGCCCTTCTCCCCTTTCCTGTTCTTCTGTCATACCGGTCAGGAGCCCTTCTCGGCAACCTGCTCCAGTTCAACCAGCCTCAGTTCATCTAACCAGAGAGCAGGACTGGCATCGCTCGGCATCCGCCAGTCGCCGCGTGGCGACAAAGAGACACTGCCGACTTTCGGGCCGTCCGGAAGGCAGGAGCGTTTGAACTGCTGGGCAAAGAAACGGCGATAAAAGAGCTGCAACCATTTAAGAATCTCAGCTTGCGAGTAGTCTTCGGCGAACGCCCGGCAGGCGAGATCGAGAATTTTACGCGGAGAAAACTGATTGCGAACAACCTGAAAGAGGAAAAAATCGTGGAGTTCGTAGGGGCCGACATGCTCCTCGGTTTTCTGGCTGATGTCACCATCCTCATCGGGCGGCAGCAGCTCCGGAGATACCGGTGTGGCGCAAATGTCGTGCAGAACCGCCGATGTCCGTCCACCGAATTCAACCTCCGCACACCATTCAATCAGGTAACGAACCAGGGTTTTGGGTACCGATGAATTGACACCGTACATCGACATATGGTCACCGTTGTAGGTTGCCCATCCAAGAGCCAGTTCCGACAAGTCTCCGGTACCGACAACAAGACCGCCAATCTGGTTGGCAAGATCCATGAGAATCTGGGTACGTTCGCGTGCCTGGGAATTTTCGTAGGTAATATCGTGTTTTTCAGGATCCTGACCGATATCGGCGAAATGCTGATGAACTGCGGCGTCGATGCTGATTGTCCGCAAGCTCACACCAAGCTCTCCGGCGAGAGCTTCGGCATTGCCTTTTGTTCTGTTCGTGGTACCGAAACCGGGCATGGTAACCGCCAGGATATCGTCACGTGACCGGTTGAGCCGGTCAAAAGCCTTGACCGTCACCAACAGCGCCAGAGTTGAATCAAGTCCGCCGGAGATACCCAGGACGACTTTCTGATTGCCGGTATGCATCAGGCGTTTCATCAAGCCGGTCGTCTGGATGGCAAAAACCTCTTCACAGCGAGCCTGACGTTCTTCGATGGCAACCGGAACAAAGGGGGTCTTGGCAATCGGCCGAAGCAGTTTGTCCGCCTGGCGCTCGGCAACCTCAACCGGCACCAGCAGAAATTCCTGATCTGCCTGACTGGCCGCATAACTGTTATTGCGCAAACGTTCGTGAACCAGTCGTTGGATATCGATATCGGCAATGGCGATCTGAGAGGTGAACTGGAAGCGTTGCGTTTCATCAAGAATCTGGCCATATTCGGCAACCAGGGAGTGTCCGGAAAAGACCAGGTCAGTACTCGATTCACCCGGCCCTGCCGATGCGTAAATGTAGGCGGCCAGACAACGGGCGGACTGGGACTTAACCAGATTCCGGCGATAATCGCACTTGCCGAGGATTTCCGGGCTGGCGGAAAGATTGATCAGCAGTGTCGCGCCGGCCGTCGCCATGGAACCGCTCGGCGGGTTGGCCACCCAGGCATCTTCACAGATCTCAACACCGAAGAGACAATCGGGCATGTCATCGACATCAAAGAGAAGATCAGTACCGAATGGCGGAGCTTCATCCAGCCAGGTCAACTGATCGTCAACCAGATCCAATGCGCTGGAAAACCAGCGTTCCTCATAGAATTCCTGAGTATTGGGCAGGTAGGTTTTTGGCACCACACCACAGATACGGCCATGGCTCATGACGACTGCAGCATTAAAGAGGCGGCCGAACTGGCGAACAGGTGCGCCGACAATCAGAATCATGCCGGTTTGCTCACTCAGTGCGGTCAGTGTTTTGAGGCCATCGCGAACCTGCTCCAACAGACTTTGCTGATAAAACAGATCGCCACATGAATAGCCGGTCAGAGCCAACTCAGGAAAAACGACTAACTGTACATCCTGATCCGCCGCCTGCAGGGTCGCCTCTTCGATAGAAGCCAGATTGAATACGACATCGGCCACCTTCAGTGCTGGAGAGACCGCCGCAACCCGAATCATGCCAAGTTCCCGCAGTAACATCGTCACTTTGAACCTCCTTGCAAGTTGGTCAAATCAGGCTGAACATGAAGACTTATATTGTAGGGGGGAGCAGGGCAAAAAGCAATCGGAACGGTGCTTCACGCTTCAAAAGCGTCGGTGATATGCTCAATCTGGAAATCGTCGCCGTGCACCGTGACAGCAATCACATCGAAGCGAGGCTGCAGCCCCTTCCAAGGGGTGTCGTTCAGATACCACTTGGCCGTCCGGATAATCTGCCGTTGCTTGCGTGGACCAACGGCCTCGGCGGGAGACCCAAAAGCTGTGCTGCGTCTGGTTTTCACCTCGACAAACGCCAGGACTTTCCGGTCACGTACCACCAGGTCAATTTCACCGACCGGCGTACCCAGGTTGCGCTCGAGAATTTTCATGCCCTTGCGTTGCAGGTAGCGAGCAGCAGCATCTTCACCCCGGCGCCCCAGAGTCAACCTATCCTGCGTCATGATGCCTCACCGTGTTTCTTGATACCCCACAGTACTCCTTAACTCCGGCAAAGGTGCGTCGATGACAGACACATGGGCCGTATCTGGCAACCGCATCACGGTGCTGTTGAGTACCATACCCTTTGTGCCCGGCAAAGCCGTACTCGGGAAAACGTCGATCGTAGGCAACCATGATACGGTCGCGCACCACTTTGGCGACCACAGATGCGGCCGCAATGGAGAGAGACCGGGAATCCCCCTTCTTGAGAGTCTTCTGATCGATTTCAACCGGGATCGGGGTGATGCCATCCACCAGCAGGAAGTCAGGTGAAAGCGAGAGCCTTCCAATAGCGCGTGACATCCCCTTTAAGGTCGCCTGCAGAATATTAATCTGATCGATTTCATCCGCACGACTGACACCGATACCAACCGCCAGGGCCTGTTCATGAATCAACGGGTAAAGCTGGTTGCGTTTCTTTTCAGAAAGCTGCTTGGAATCGTTCAAACCGGGCAGATCGAAGCTCTCCGGCAGGATCACTGCGGCAGCAACAACCGGACCGGCCAATGGACCTCGACCGGCCTCATCAATACCGGCGACAGTCAGATACCCCTGGCTTCGTGCCATGACTTCAAAGAAAAGGGGGGATTGTGTTGTTTCCGGGAAAAGTTCCATCGTCTGACACCATATAGCAGGGGCTTTTAGCTTGGTTCATTATGATGGGAATTTGCTTTTAAAGAGTTGATACAACATTGTCGTAAAAAGCCCCTCCCAAGGAATATACAGACCCATGTTGACAGTTTCTATCTTCTACCTTATGCACAAGACCATGTCAAACCCTTGGTCTTCTTTCAGAGGTTAAAGGTGAACCTTGAACCCTCCCCCTCCCGCTTGCTTTTTTATCTCACAAACAGCATAATCGCCACGTTTCTGAATACTGGCTAATGCGATCAGGAGATGTCACCTGTTTAAATACTTCAACAATCTCAAGATTCGCTGGAAGATGACTGTGGTCGTTCTGCCACTGGTGTTGATCCCGATTTTTGTGGTCGGCTCGGTGGTCGGCTGGATCTCCTATCGCCAGGCACAACTCGGCATCACTCATACCAGCATGGACGATCTCGACCATCTGGCAACATTTACTGTCGATCTCCTTGATGCTCACAACCAGCAGTTCCAAGTCTACAGTGAAGACAAGAAAGCCGCTACCAAGCAGGAATTAGTCAATCTGACCAACCTCGCCTACAACATGGTTGAAGCTCAGGACAAACTGTATCGTAACGGTGAGATAGATCTTGCCAGTGCCAGGCAGGCGGCACGCGGTGCTTTGAAAAGGGTTCAGGTTGGTGAGACAGGCTACATCTATGCAATGACCAGCAAAGGTGACCTGGCGGTGCATATCGCTCGAGAGGGAGAAAATGTTTACAGTGAAAAGGACGAAGATGGTCGGCACTTCATTCGCGCCATGTGCAAAGCAGCGACCCGAGCTGCTCCTGACAAACTCCTGACGATCGTCTACCCCTGGCGCAACGCAGAGCTTGGTGATATCGTCCCCCGGCAGAAAATGGTGGTTTATCGCTACTATGAGCCCTGGGACTGGATTATTGCCACCGGAGTCTACCTGGACGAAACCTATGAAAACCCGGCCACAGAGCGTCAAGCGTTTGATGAGCTCAAAGCCAGGATCAAGGCGAAACAGGTCGGCAAGACCGGCTACATTTACTGTATGGATCGCCAGGGGACCCTGACAATCCACCCCGAAGCTGAAGGCGAGAATATCTACGCCGCCAGAGATTCGAATGGCACACCCTTCATCGAGCGGATGTGTAAACAACGCGAAGGCTGGATCCATTACCCCTGGCAGAACCCCGGAGAGAAACAGTCTCGCCGCAAAATCGTCCGTTACCTGTATTATCAGCCATGGGACTGGATCGTCGCTGTCGGCTCCTACGAAGATGAATTTTACCAGGAGGCCAACCTGATCAAGGGACGAATTCTCAGTAGCCTCGGTGCTATTGCTATTGTCGTCGGTGCTCTGTCCATTCTGATGGTTTTTCTCGCCGCCAAAGTTCTCTCTGACCCGATCCGACACATGACGACAGTTATTCGCGATATTAAACGTGGTCAGTTCCATCGTCAGATGGAAATCACCAGCCGCGATGAACTCGGAGAACTGGCCGCCGCCTTCAACCGCATGACCAGCAACCTGCAACGCAACCGGGAACTTGAGGCCAGTCTTGCCCAGCAAGGCAAGATGGCATCACTGGGCGTCCTTTCATCGGGAGTTGCCCACGAGATCAACAATCCGCTCGGTGTCATCCTTGGCTACGCAGGTTACCTTGAGAACAAGCTCGACCCTGAAGACCCCAATTACCGCATCATCCACGAGATCAAACGCGAGAGCAAACGCTGCAAGAAGATCGTCCAGGATCTGCTCAATTATGCACGCACACCCCGGCCTGAATTCGCCGAGACAGATCTCAACCTGTTGCTCGACCAGATCGTCAGCTTTGCTGCCAACCATACCGACATGCATGGAGTGAAGATCATTAAGAAATTCACCAACGACCTGCCATCGCTCTCAATCGACGGTGACCAGATCCGCCAGGTGGCGATCAACCTGATTCTGAATGCCGGGGCGGCCATGACAGATGGCGGTCTGCTTACCGTCAGCACCGAGCGCGACGGGGATGATGCAGTTATTAAGTTCATTGACACCGGCAGCGGCATCGACGAAGCCGATCTCGAACGTATCTTTGAACCCTTCTACACAACCAAGGATCGTGGCACCGGTCTCGGCCTGGCGATCACCAGACAGATTATCGAGCAGCACCACGGCAGCATCCAGATGACCAGCCGCCTCAAGCAGGGAACGACTGTCACCATTCGGTTGCCGCTCATAAGGGAGGAATTTTGATGGCTTCTCAACGCATCATGTTGATCGACAATGAAGTTGGCCTCTGCCGCATGATGGAGACAATACTCAAGGACCAGCATTATCAGGTCAAGAGCTTTACCCGCTCGGTCCAAGCGGTCGCTGAATTCCGTGCCGGCGATTACGACCTGATCATCAGTGACATTAAGATGCCGGAGATGGACGGTCTCGAAGTGCTGCAGCATATACTCAACCGCGACCCCGAAGTGCCGGTCATCATGATCACGGCCTACGCTACGGTAGAAATGTCGATCCAGGCGTTGCGCCGCGGTGCGTACGACATGTTGACCAAGCCATTTGAGCCGGATGAGCTGATCTACCGGGTCAAAAACGCCTTAGAGCATCACGAACTGGTGGAGGAGAATCGGGAACTGCGCGAAGAACTCTCCGGACAGTTCAAATTCGAGGATATTATCGGCAACTCACTGGCCATCCGTACGCTGCTGGAGAAAGTGGCCAAGGTGGCTGTGCGCGACACTTCCGTGCTAATCACCGGCGAGTCGGGTACCGGCAAGGAATTGATTGCCCAGGCAGTGCACCACAACTCTGCCCGCCGCAATCATCGCTTTGTCGCTATCAATTGCGGGGCCCTGCCGGAAAACCTCTTGGAGAGCGAACTCTTCGGCTATCGCAAAGGGGCGTTTACCGGTGCCATGAAGGATCGCAAAGGCCTGATCGAAGCAGCCAACGGCGGCACCCTCTTTCTCGATGAGATCGGCAATCTAACGCTCAATACACAGAAGACCCTGCTGCGTTTTCTACAAGAGCAGGAGTTCTGCCGTCTCGGCGACACCACCCCCACCAAGGTGGACGTGCGCATCATCTCGGCAACTAATTCCGACCTGACTACCGAAGTTGCAGAGGGTGTTTTCCGCGAAGATCTTTTCTATCGCCTCAACGTCATCAACCTGCACCTGCCACCGCTGCACGAACGCCAGGATGACATACCGCTACTGACAACCCATTTCATCCGCAAGTTGAACACCAGGTTCGGCACCGACTTCAAGGGGATGACGCCGGAAGCCATGGAAGCCTTGCGCACTTATGGCTGGCCCGGCAATATTCGCCAACTGGGTAACGTCATTGAAGCGGCGATGACCATCTCCAGCGGCAACTACATCGGCCTGCCGGAACTGGCACAACTGATCGAAACCAACCTGCCCGAGCAGTCTGCGACCCGAGCAGATTATTCATCAGCGCTCAGCAAATTTGAAACTGATTATCTTACCCGTCTACTGCGCAAACATGGCGGCAACGTCGAGGGAGCCGCGGCAGAAGCCGACATGAACATAGCGACCATCTACCGCAAGTTGAAGAGATACGGTATCAACAAGAAGGAAGTTGATTGAATTCTGGCTGTAAGCTGTAAGACAAATCGTTTCAGCCCTGCTCGCCAGAGCACACAAAAGATGCAGAGGGAATCTGTTTGTTTTTTACCTTTTGCATTCATGTTACCCGTTCCGCTTTCCTTGCCCCTTCAATTTGCGCCCCTCCAATTTGCACAAATGCAAAAGCAGATTTCTCTGTTTTGCAGATCTGCAAATTTTTTATTTTTACGAACATTCCCAGGCACCCAACGACTCATCGTAACCTGCTGAATACATTAACTTAAAAACAATCCCAGCCTTCTACAGAAACTTGGTATGCCGCTTGCTCAATAAGTACCACGTGACTTCAATTTGGGTCCGGTCAAGCTTCAGTGTTGCCAATCGGCCGGACCCGCTTTTTCTCACTGTGTTTCACTTAATTTCAGGAGGCGCAAATGAACGACACCACTGTCTGCCCCTACTTCGATCACAATGAGGATATCTGCGACGTCGGTTGCGGTTATATCTCCTCCCACGACGCCAGCATGATCATCAAGTTCTGTTCGGGTCAGCACCAGGATTGCCAGAAATACCTGGAACTGGCCAATCACTCAGGCCGTCAAAAGCCTGTTCTACCTACAATCAAGCACTCTGCGCCAACTAAACCAACCGGCAGATCCGAAAACGTACCTGTACTCGGTCTCTTCTGTTACGGTGTTACTGCTGCATGCTACGCTGCCGACAAGTTGCCAATCTTGTCGTTTAATTTGCACCTTATGGCTGTCATTATCATACTTGGCGCCATTGGTCAGATATACGCCGGACTGAACGCCCTGAGCAAAAGCCCTCTGCGCGCCATTGCTTTTACCGGTTTAGGCCTCTTCTGGCTCTCGATCCTGGCTCTGGATATTCTCCCAAAGGCCGGATACGGTTTGGTTCCCGGACCAATTCCGATGATGGGTTACTTTGCCATGTGGGGAATGTTCAGCCTGGTTATCTCTCAGGGGCTTGAGCAACAGACCCGCATCTTCCGTGTGGTTCTTGTCCTGGTAACAGCATTCCTACTCATGCTCGCCATGGCTCACGCCACTGAAAGCACCACTTTCATGTCTATTTCGGCCCTGTTTGGAGTGGCCAGCAGCCTGCCGGGGCTGTACTTGGGGCTTCGCCATATCAATATCGGAACGGTGCAATTCTTCCATTCCGAGATAGCCAGATCAGGTAAGATCCGTTCTTGACAGAAGAAGAAGATATGATTATCGGTAATTTCACTGTATGATTGCTACTTGCACAGGTGGATTCCGCACATGAACGCAAAGCTCGGCCGCCAGATGACGATGCTCGGACTTGGCATTTTGGCATTTTATGCCGCGGTGCTGGGGACCGGACAGGCTTCGCTGGAGATCCTTCCCCAGTTTGCAGTCTCTGCGGTGATCTTTCTCAGCTCCGGGAAGATCATGCGACATTTAGCCAAAGGACTCCCAGCCAAGGACGCGCAGGATGACGAAGAGGTCGAGAAACCTAATTGGGAATTGCGTAATCTGATACTCAACTGGGTGGCCGCAGCCACTGTCATCAGCATCGTCGCCCTCTTCCTTGTCAAACCAACGGGTATGACCTTCAACGAATTTGGTCGTTTCCTGCTAAAAATGGACGTTGTTATGACCGACTACGATATGCCGATAGCACCTTAGCAATCGAAACGCGAGTCGCGGAAAACTTGTCATCTAAAAAAGCCCTGGAGACTGCATTAATACAGTCTCCAGGGCTTTTTTAGTGGTGGTCTTCCTGGTGTTCCGTGTGGCTATCCATGAGCTGTCTGGAGCTACAAGACGTAAACATTGCTCGTAGAGGGCGACTTGCGGTTTTCCGGGGCTTCAATGGCAAGCTCTTTTATGCTCATACGCGTCCAATGCTCCTGGTCAGGGCGGAATACTGCATGGACCTTCAGCGGAGTGCGAGTCGTGCGCGGATCGAGTTTATGAAAAAAGGGCAGGCTGAAATAGTAGAGACGGGTCGCCGCGCCGAAGCGCAGGCGGCAGACAGGCCGGCCATCAAAATCATCTGTTGAATATTCTGCCATATCAATCGACCTGAGCTTATGTTTTTTGTGAATAAGAACCGCTGAGTGGCCGAATCTTGCGTCAGTCGAGCTGCCCGGGCAGACAGTTTTTTCAGAACCGTTGCAAAAGAGTGTCACGGTATCGTCGACTCCTGGCGAACGTGCCAGGTACTCGCCGTAGAAGCCGTTGACGACATCACCAAAGGCGTGATGCTCGGGTTTTGGATTACATTCGATAACGGCCAGCAGATCGAGTTTCTGACGGGTTTCGAAAAAGAGTTGATTGGCTTTTTCGATGATGACATTGATATTCGATTGATAGAGGTCCCGGTATGCGTAATCAATGCAGATCAGTGTCATAAAGTTAAAACAGCTGGGTTGACAGCGAAACAGAGGAAAGATTTTCCCCCGATAAAGATAATGATCGCTGTCGAGGGTTTCTTCGCCGACAAAAGGATGGCTCTTGGCTTCGAAGAAGACACGCAAGCGTGCATCGTCCTCCTTGACTGCAATCATACAGCAGTTCACGGGGAGCTCTTCAATGTCACCCGAATCGAGATCCTCGATTACCGAATCAAGGGCTTCGCGATTATCGGCTGCAAAACGCTGTAGCAGGCCTCTATATTCTCCCAGGTTAATGGGCCCAAGGCCGATGACTGTCACCGTATTCGGACGCATCATATCAATCAGGTTGATGGCCTCCTGGAAGGAGCCAAAAGGAAGGAGCGACTCGGGAAAGAAAATAAAGTTAGTCTTTTTCAGATTGCCGCGACCAGTAATCACCAGACGCAGGATGGACTGGATGGTGTGCCAGTTGCGATCGGGGTATGCCAGATGATAGATGAGGTTGCGCCGTTTAAGATTGTTAGGAACCTGGCATGTAAGCACATGCAAATGCTGCCTGGGTGGGAATCGAATCTGGATTTCTTTTTCGACTATCTGAAACATGGTCTAACTCCGGGAATCATGTAGCAGCGGCGTCCAGGAAGGGCTGGTTAAGCCTTGCCATTATACGGTTGTCTGGAGTAATGGACGAGACGACTGCGCCACTGTAACCCAGGAGGCATTGTCCGGGCCGTGTACCGTTTCCAACTTGCCACTCTTGATCGTGAGCAGGGCTCCACATTCTGAACATTCGATCAGATCTGCACTAAACCCGTCGGCGTGTAAATCAATTTCCAGGCGATCCTGATGTTTGCAGTAAGGGCAGTTCATTGAAACCTCCATAGATGTGTTTAGGTTTTCCTGACTATACGCCCTTTCGTAACCATGTAAAGTATTTTTTACTATTTTTAGTAAAACATTATTATAAAAACAAAACAACGGCCCCACCATTACTGGCAGGGCCGTGGCCGCTTGAACCTGAAGGATGGTTTACAAACGGTTGGACACGATCAATCGTTGGTCACTTTTGACAACACCAAATCTTCCTCTTCCTCGAAAGCACCTGCGGGTACCGGAACTTCGGACCTGCGGGACTTCAAGGTACCAGCGAGCATGGCGCCAACCACCAGCAGAGCACCGGCAGCGGCAAACGACAGGGTGAAACTGCCGGTCTTGACGCGCAACATCTCAGAAACACGAACCAGAGCGAAAGCACCGACACCCCAGGCGGAGAAGAGAACGCCGTAGTTCATGCCAAAATGCTTGGCACCCCAGAGATCCTTGGCGAAGGATGGGAAAAGCGAAAGATTGGTGCCGTAGTTAAAGACCATGAAGGTCACTAACAGCGGCATCGCCAACGGATTATTGTAGGTACCGTCGACAACTGGAATGGCCAGGAACATAAGCACAGCCTGAAAGGACAACATAATTACCAAAGTGTTGGCACGACCGATCTTGTCTGAGACCACACCGGCAAAGATACGGCCGGAGGCGTTGCCGATTGCCATGATCGCCACCACCAGAAAGGCCATTTCACCCATGCTCGCCTTGGCCAGACCTTTGGCACTACCGATGACCATGAGGCCGGAACCGGAACCGATGAAGAAGCAGGCCCAGAGAGTGTAGAACTTGGCAGTTTTGAGTATCTGCGAGGGGGACTTGTCTTCGACAACAGCAGCCTTGGCTGAGGTGCTGTCAGCACCATGATCAGCGAGATATCCAACCGGAGGATTAGAGAGAAACATACCAAAGAAGCAGGTGACGACGACAAAGCCGACACCAAGGTAAAGCATAGCCTGCTGCAGCCCGTAAGCGCCAAGCAGGTATTGGGACAATGGGGCGATATAGACCGAGGCCAGGCCGAAACCAGCGACAACGATGCCGGCGATAAGGCCGGTCTTGGCTGGCGGAAACCACTTAAGCGCCGGCGGCGTGGCCGAGGAATAACCAAAGCCAATCCCCATCCCGGCCATGACCCCGAAACCAGCGATCCAGGACCAGTAGTCTGTGGTCTGGGAGATCCACATAAAACCTGCACCGACCATCAGGCCACCCATGATACAGGTGATGCGGGGGCCAAACTTATCTTGCAACTTGCCAGCCAGAATCATCGCCACAGCGAAGGCCAGGCAGGCGGTGGCGTAGGGGTCGTTGATCGAGGACATGTCCCACGCGAAGGCACCATGACCGCCTGTAGCGATAGAATCGGCGATGGCGCTTTTAAAGATACTCCAGGTGTAGAGGATGCCCAGTGCCAGGTTGATGCCGGTACCGGCCAGTACGACCGTCCAACCACGTCTTGATGATGCGTTCTGCTTGCTCATGTCTGCCTCCTTGGTAATCGGTATCGAGTTATCCAAACCATATTGACTCAACTGCTTAACCCGATACGCCAGCGGCCAGCGCGCCTTGATGACGCCGATAACAGGCTTTTTTCTGCGTTTCCCGGATCTATGTGAAAGCATTTGAGTGACCTTCTTAGTGCAGTGCCGACTGAACGGCTTATGACAAACAACGTTCGCAACTCGTATACCAACTGCAAAGACCCAGATAAAAACTTTTTTATCCTTTAAATTCAGACACTTGAAGGCAAAACAAAACGAGTGTAACGGGGGAGTGCAAAAACATGGTTTTGCAAAAATGCGAAAGCCGCAAAGAGTGAGGGGAACTCTGGGAAACCGAGGTTATCGGCGTGCGCTTGGACAGGAAGAGATGAAGCCAGGCATAGAGAGCGATTACGGAGGATTCAGAACAGATTTAAAACATAGTTTTGCAGAACTGCGAGACGAGAACTAAAGTTTTTCGCGTTTTTGCAAATTCTAACCAGCGGCATATAGCATATCCTCACAGAGTTGATGCCGTTGCAATTTGGCAAAAAGGACATGTTGACTTGCATGTTAAAAAACAGCAAAGCCCCGGCTGAAAACAGCCGGGGCTTTGAGGACTTATCAATATGATCTGATTAGCGCTGGCGCACTTCTTTGATACGTGCAGCCTTGCCTTGCAGATTGCGCAGATAGTAGAGCTTGGCGCGGCGCACCCGGCCAACCATCATAACTTCAATCTTGTTGACACAGGGACCGTGCAGAGGAAAAACTCGCTCGACGCCCATACCATTAGACACCTTACGCACGGTGAAGGAAGAGCCGACGCCGTTGTTGTGTCGCTTGATGCAGACACCTTGAAAAATCTGGATGCGCTGTTTGTCACCTTCGGTGATCTTCACATGCACACGCAGTGTATCC
>PVMK01166943.1_pt1 | contig 21115 bp, 17 predicted proteins | sample 1853481 | NCBI WGS metagenome assembly PVMK01 (sample SAMN08533507, study PRJNA380276) | Marine sediment metagenome, whole genome shotgun sequencing project.
ATTCTTTGATGGGTGTCCTAAACTTTGATGGATGTCCAATTCTTGTGTGGATAGTACCGGTTTCAGGCGGGTGGGTTGCCGATGGTTCCGCCGACGATTGGCTCGAACGCGGTCAGGCTGTCCTGCAGCGTTGAATTGCCGAGCCCGTGGTTCGGGAACAGCGTACCAAAGTTGCCCTGCTCACCATGCAGCGCCATGTAGTTCAGGATCACCGTCTCGACCAGGAGATTGACCTGATTGGCTGCCGGGGTCCCCGCCGTCTCGACGGATCCATCCGGTCGCATGTAGCCGATCTGCTGGTGCACGGCCTGTTCGGCCGCGCTCCCGCCCATCAGCTGAGCTCGCCCGGTCGGGTTGTAGACCAGGAAGAAGGGCGCGGCGGTGGAGCTGTTGTCGCTCGTCCACTCGCCTTTTCCGCGTCCGTCGGCGGTGGCGTCGATGGCCCCGTTGCTCGACAACGAGCCGTCTGAGAACACGTACATCATCAGCGGCACACCGACCCGCGCCGCATACTCCAGGCATGCACCCATGCAACGGCCGGCCCGGAAATCCTTTACTTCGCCTTCGGCGCGGCGCCCACCGTGGTAGTCATAGCCGCCGATCTCGATGGTGCCGGCACCGGCGAAACCGTTCATCACCATTTTCATAACCGAAGCAGTCTTGCGGAATTGACTCTCGTCGGCGAACTCCTGTTGCGAAAAGATGGCGCCCGGGCCGACGATCGGCGGAACCGCGAGCGGGCTTGCCGGATCAAGGGTCGTGGGATCGCCAAACCGGTCCGCGAGGTCCGCGCTCTTGACGTAGCCACAGCGAACCAGATCCTTGATGACGTCCTCGGGGTAGATCATCGGGTCGCCGCCCACGCTTGCGGCCGACATTTTCTGGTCGCTGATGCGATAGATAGACTCCATCACCTTCACGGCATCCTGCTGCGTCAGCACGCTGGTCAGATCGCCCACGTCGACCAGGCCGGTGACATCGGAAGGCCGGTCCACCTTGGTCGGGCGTTTGGTCAGATCGATCATCATTGCGGGGGCCATCGAGTTGCCGCCGGAGTCACTGTTCTCTGAGCCGATCAGACTGAGCAGCGAACCGTCTGCGCCGGCCCGGTTGATGCCGTACATCGGGTTGTGGGGGTTGTTGCCCGTATCGTTGTCGGATCGAGCGGGAATGACCGCGCCGGTGGTGTTTGCCAGCGTCGCCGGCGTGGTCTTATCGATGATGCCGCGCAGAAAAGCGCTGTCGGAGTGAAATGCCAGCCCCATCCGCGTATCGACGAAATCGTTGGTGCCCGTGGCGGGGTTGACGATGGGTGGAATCATGTCGCCCGGCAAACCCTGACGCTCGTAGCCATTGGTCGACAGGAAGTCGAGCTGACCGGTGCGCTGGCCCACCAGAACGTTCGAACCGGCCTGACTGCAACCCCCTGCCAGATCGAAGCAGATGAACGGAATCTTGCCCGCGCCGAGCGTTGCGATGTCGCATTCGGTCGGACCGAGCAGCGCCTGCAGATCCGGCGAGAGGACAGCACGTGCGTTGCGCGCGCCGCCCAGCGAGAGCATCGCGCCACCCAACACCGTGCCGCTCCCGGCGATGAAACCCTGGGCGAGGAATTCGCGCCGGGTGCGCGGCCGGGGATGATCCGGATGACACAGCGGGTCGTCGTAGCTGCGTTGGCGCTTTCGTCTAGCCATGATGAGTAATCTCCTTGTTCGCGCCGTTACTGCACCAGCATTGCGGCGCCGCCCAGCACGGAGGCACAGGCTGCTTTCACGACTCGCTCGGTTTGATCGGCAAAACAGGTGCCGCCACAGTTGACGAGTTCGCCGATCAACCAGTTGACCTCGGTCGTGACGTCGGCATGCGCCGGCTGCGTGCCGACATTGCTGTTGCCGATCATGTTGGCCAGCAGCGGGTCAATGATCTGTGCGCGCCCGGTGGCATCGAATGCGGTGCCTACATTGGCCGCGAAGTCGAATCCGGGGAAATAGGCTTGGCGCGCGGTCGAATCGTTGACCAGAGCACTGCAATACTGGATCGCGAGCTGCGTGATGCCCATCTGCTGGGAAGAGACGAAGCCCTGGATGCCGGTCGAGACGGGCAATGCCTGATGCACCAGGTTGTAGGTGGCGGCCACACCCGGTTGGGTGGTCGGAATTCCGGTCATTACGGCCATCGTAGCGTTCACCTCGGCGAAGTCGCGAATGCCGATGCCCGGTTTAACGGGGACGTCCGCCGGCGTTGCGGGAATGGGCGGCGGCGCTTCGATCACCACATTCGTCTCGTTCGCGATTCGTTCGAAACTCAGGAAGAACTCGTCGTCCTCCGGACCCTTCTCGAGGGCGATGACGGTGCCGAGGTCCGACAGGTATTGGCGACCCTCGACGCTGTACGTGGTGTCGTTGATCAGCACGTCGATGTTCTGGTAAGCCTGGCCAACCTCGGCCTCGCGTCCGTTGATGCCGATGCGCATGCCTTGCAACGGAATGTCGCCGGGCAACGCGTCAGGGTCCAGCAGAATGAAGAATGGCGCGTCGAACAAGTACGCGTAGGAATCGTACTGGCTGACCTCGAACACCACGTAGGCATCGGCCACGCCGACGTGATCGCTGACGTTGAACAGCAGGAAGTATTTCTCGCCGACGCCGACATCGAAGTTCTGCTGAATCTGTTCCGGCGTCAGCAGGCGGTTGTGGATGGCGAGCAGACGCACCGTGCCTTCCCAGGGGTTGCTGTTGTCTACTTCCGCACCGATCGCCAGCGCGAAGGTGTTGTCCCAGTCTGCGAGCGAGCCACCGACCAGCGAATCGACATCGCCGGTGTACGCGCCGTTCACGTAGATGCTGCGACCGTTCACCGGGTCGAAATTCACCACCACGTGCTGCAACGTTGCCTGGAGATCTTCGTCCGCGTCTGCTGTGGACAAGGCGGGTTCGCCATTCGCATCGGCGGCTTCCACGGTCCGATTCAGGAAGTTGTAGTTGTACAGGGTCTGGCCGAGCGTGAAGTTACGGCGATCGACGCCACCCGAGTAACTGATGATTCGCGCGGGACCATCCTGCGTCACGTTGGCGGGAGCCACCCAGGCCTCCACGCTGTACTCACCGGTCGCCTTGATCAGGTCGTGCAGCTTGGCGCTGGCCGTGGTTGAACCCTGGGCTTTACCGCCGGTCAGGCGAATGCCCCAGCCTCCAACCCAGTCCACACCCGTGGACGAAAGCGTCAGGTTCAGTCCGGGGGTCACCCCGCTGGTGTCGAACGCCGTGGTGCTGGGCGCTCCGGTCTTGAATTCGTACAGCGCGATCACGTTCGCCTCATGGCGGCCGCCGCTGGAGGCAATGATGCCGTCGACCAGCCTCATCGCCTTGCTGATCACCAGGTCAGCATCGACGCTGGTGGGCGTAATGCCGTCGGACATCGTCTGGATCGCGGCTTCCATCGCGTTGGCATTGGCCTGGCAGTCGTCCCAGCAGTTGTGGAACTCGCTGCGCAGGCGAATGACGAACCGCGAATTGGCGGGCGTCTCGAGATCGATTTTGGACTTGGCGGCCCCGTAGGCGACGTCTACATCCGAACTTGCAAAGAATGGCGACTGCGGCACCGAGGCTTCGTCGGTGTGGCACCCGGCGCAGTACTGACGCAACAACGGGTGCACCGTCGTACCGAACAGTCCGGAATCCACCGGAAAGTTCCGGCTTGAACCCGGATCGATCAGTATCGGCGCAATCAGTTCGACTTCCTTTCCGGGCCCGCCCAGGGTGCCACCCGCCCACGCCTCGATGAAGCGCTGGATGGTGTCCGCACAGGCATCGTCACTGGTCAGCCAGCAGTTGTGCCCGCCGCGCACTTTCAGCACCATTCGGGAGTTCGCCGGGTCGGTGAGGTCTACCACGGTATTTGCTTCGTTGTAGGCGAGGTTGATGTCGTCCGAACGAACGAACCGTGGGGCCTGGGTATCCTGGTGGCAACTTCCGCAGCGGTTGTTCGGTACCAGGTTGTCCCAGACGTTGATCTTGAAGGCCTGCACGTCTGCGGTTTGCGGCGGCGGGCCGTTGTAGTTGGACACGCTCCCCGTGGTTGTGACGGGATTGGTGCTGGTCGATGCGCCGCTGCCACTGCCGCAGCCTGCCAGCAGCAGGCTGGTGACCAACACTGCAAACCCCGCGGCAATGCGCGCATTAGGCAGCTGAGTGTAGATGATAGTGTTCATGAGCATGCCTCCTCAGTCGCCACGGCAGTAGGCCGCAGACTCCGCGAACACCTGCCGGAGGCTGTAGCCGCTGGCGCCGAACGATGCGACCATGTCGCCGATCTGTGCATGGTCTGCACCGTCCGCCGGGCTGCGCAGGCAGACGTTCTGAAACACTTTGGTCACCTGGCAACTGGCGAACGCTTCACTGTGCGCGAGTTCCTGGCCCATTCCTTTGGCGCCGTTGCCGGTCCCGGTCAACGCGCTGTCCCAGCCGAGCACGGCGTTCGGTCCCGCGCGCCAGTAGTTGTCCCACTCATCGTCGGGCGTGGCAAAGCCGGGTGCGAAGTTGGCGGCGTTGTTGAAGTACTTCGAGACCACGCGGGTACCCGTGATCGGATCGATGGTGCCGGCATCGTTGTAGGTAATCGTGCCTCTGATGCCTTCTGGGTCCGCGGCGACGTCGTGTACAAAGTCGTAATACGCGAATGCCTGCGCCATCGGATCCATGCCCGAATGGCAACCGATGCAGTTGTTCAGGAAAGTGCGGCTATCACCGCCCGGGCTGCGCGGGACATCCTGACGAATTCGGTCGGGGGAGCGTGACGTGTCATGCACCTGCTCCATGTCGCGACACATGTGGTTGCGCATAGTGAAGCGAAACATCGCCCGATTAGTGCCCATGATGAAAAAGGCCTGCGCTGCGGCGCGCGTGGTCATCACGCCGGCGGTCGCGCTGCTTGGTATTCCGGTCATTGAACTCTGCGTGCGAGCAACCAGGTTGGCCTTGAGGTCGATGCCGAGTTCTTCCATGCGCTCGTAGTGATCGTTGTCGTTGTTCGAGTAGCTCGGCAGGCCCAGCGCGGGATCGCCGACGTAGAGCACGTCGCCGTAGAGGATCTCCCGGAAATCCTGATCCCGCAGCACCATGCCGATCACCGTGGCGGTGTAGTCGTTGAGCGGCACGAACACCGATTGATCGCGATTAGTCCAGGGTGCCGCAAGGTTCTTCAGCGTGACGTTGTAGAAATCCGCGTGATTGGTAGCGCGCAGTGCGGCTGTGATCGGTTGGTTGGCTACCAGATCGTCATGCATCAGCACGAGCGTCGCATCGTTCGGAGGAACTCCGGCGATCCGGTCGTGCATCCGCTTCGCCTGGTCCCACTCGTCCGCTTGCACGAGCCCGGAAAGACCCAGGGCCATGCAGCCGAGCCCGAGCATCAGCAACACCACAGCCCATTGACTGGCCGAGTGACCGTTACGGGGACGCGCGATGGCGTTCATCTGGACACACTCCTTTCCCTAACCGCGACCTCGTCGCTTTTCGAAAGCCAAAGCGCGGAATTCGTACGGCTATCCTTCCCTGGACGCACTGAAAATCGGCAGACACCCGGTCGATGCGGGGCGCTTGCCGACGGCCTGGCTAGATTCCGCGAAACTCGAACCGGGCGCTGTGATGCAGTGCTCATATGCGTACCGCCATTGCCGCCCTGTTAGCCCTTGCGGTTCGATGGGCTGTGGTTGCGATGTGCATCCGTTCACATCTTCGCTGGCGGGTGAACGTCAGAATTGCCCGCTGGACGTAACTGCTGATCCCGGACGGTTTGCATGGTCGTATGGACTCCGCAACGCTGGCTGAGCCCCTTCGTATGGGGAGGGTTCGTGCTGTGGCTGATCGCCGGCTGTGGCGGTGGCAGTGGGAGCACCAGCAGCCTTTCGTTGGGCGGAGATCAGGATCCCGATCCGGTGGTGCAGGACTTTCCGATTGCGTACGTCAAGCGACCCCTTCTGCTGGACGACAACGGCGATCTATTGACGTTCGGCGTGCGTGACGCGGTCTCCTTCATGCCGGGTGCCACGTTGTACGCCCGCGATCGAGCATCGCCCAGCGCTCCGGAAACGTTGATTACCGACGGCATTTTTCCAGATGACGTGGACGGCAACCCGCCGCTGTACGACGTCAAGGATCTGAGCCCGTCGTTCGACGGTCTTGACATGGTGTTCGCGATGCGTGCGCCTGAGGACCCGAATGTCGGCGCGGACGAACAACCGACCTGGAACATCTGGGTGTACCACTTCGAGACGGCCCAGTTGAACCGGGTGATCAGTTCAGACACCACGGCCGAAGATGGTCAGGACGTTGCACCGCGTTTCCTCCCCGACGGACGCATTGTCTTCTCTTCCACCCGCCAGCGACGCTCCAAAGCGATTCTGCTCGATGAAGGCAAGCCACAGTTCGCCGCATTGGATGAGGACCGCAACGAAGAAGCCCTGACCCTGCACGTCATGGACGACGATGGCGCCGACATCCATCAGGTGTCGTTCAACCAGAGCAGCGATCTGGATCCCGCGGTGCTCTCCGATGGTCGGGTCGTTTACAGCCGCTGGGACGATGTGTCGAACATCGATCGATTCAGCCTGTACAGCATGAATCCGGACGGTACGGATCAGCACCTGCTGTATGGGGTGCACAGTCACGATACGGGCCCCAACGGCGAGAGCATCGAATTCATGGAACCCCAGGAAATGTCTGACGGACGCACCCTGGTGAGCATGCGCCCGAGTTCAAGCCAGGCGCATCTGGGCGCCTCGCTGGTGGCCATAGATACGCAGAGTTACACGGACCATGACCAACCGACGTTCGCGAACCAGGGCTTGCTCGCCGACGCGCAGGAAGTGCTGGTCTCCGGCGAGTTCACGCTCGATGGGACGCCCTCGCCTGAGGGTCGCTTCGCCAGCGTTTACCCGTTGGACGATGGCACCGATCGAGTGCTGGTGACCTGGAGTCAATGTCGTCTGCTCGACCCCTTGAGCGATCCGTTGGATCCGACGATCATTCCCTGTGACGATACCTCGTTGCAGGACCCCGCTGTCCAGGAAGCACCGCCCCTCTACGGCGTGTGGATGTTCGATCGTCTGGCGGATACGCAGTTGCCGATTGTCACGCCGGAGGAAGACTTTGCTTACACCGAAGCGATCGTCCTCGAAGATCGCCTGCTGCCGCCGGTAATCCTCGACCGCGTCGCCGGTATCGATCTGGACCCCGACCTGGTGTCCGAGGCCGTGGGCACGTTGCACATCCGCAGTGTGTACGATCTGGATGGCACGGCGCTGGTGGACATTCCGAGCATATCGGACCCGACCGTGGTCGCCGTGGATCAGCGGCCTGCCCGGTTCCTGCGCATCGTGAAGTCGGTATCGATTCCGGATGACGATATCGTTGATTTAGACGGCACTGCGTTCGGCGTCAGTGCGGCGCAATTGATGCGCGAGATCATCGGCTACGCGCCGATCGAGCCGGACGGTTCGGTGAAGGTGAAGGTGCCGGCCAATATCCCGTTCTGGATCAGCGTGCTCGATGTCGATGGCCGTCGAATCACGGGTCGGCATCAGAACTGGATGCAGGTGCGACCGGGTGAAGAGGTGAACTGCAACGGTTGTCACGAAGATCAGAGCCAGTTACCGCATGGTCGGCCGGACGCCGAGGCACCCTCGGTCAACGATGGGGCGCCGCTTGATGGTCAGCCGTTCCCGAACACCAATCCTGCGCTGTTCGCCGACGCGGGCGAGACCATGGCAGAAACGGCGACGCGGATCAACGGTATCCCCGATCCTGACGTCGACATCGCATTCGTTGATATCTGGACCGATCCGGCGGAGACGCCGGCGGCGTCCTTCGACTACAGCTACGCGGCGCTGCAGAGCCCGTCCCCGGTCGACCCGGCGTGTGTCACCACCTGGACGGCGAATTGCCGGATCGTGATCAATTATCTCGAGCACATCCAGCCGATCTGGGAAGCTCCGCGGCTGACGCTGGATGCGTTGGGCATGGTAATTGCCGACGACACCTGTACCACCTGTCACAACGCCATCGATGCCATGGGTGCTGCCCAGGAACCTGCGGGTCGACTCGATCTTACCGGTGGCCCGTCGCCTCAGGAGGCGGATCATGTGGTCAGCTATCAGGAGCTGTTGGCTCCTGGCGTCCTGCAGGTCCTCGACCCCGTAACCGGTGCACTGGTCGTTGTGATGGTGCCAGAGCTGGATGCCAACGGCGATCCCGTGTTCGTGCTCGATCCCGTGACCGGGTTGCCGCTGCTGGATATCGATGGCAATCCGATTCCGGTGCTGGTTCCGGTGAGCGTGGCGCAGTCGATGTCACCTGCCGGTGCGCTGGCGAGCCAGCAGTTCTTCACCGCCGCGGGCAACGCGCTGCATGCGGGACTGCTCTCGACCGCGGAATTGAAGCTGATTTCAGAATGGTTGGATATAGGCGCGCAGTATTACAACGACCCGTTCGCTGTGCCGCAGAACTAACGACGACACTAGGTTGACCAGTAAGGAGTGCCGGGAAGGATGACGGCCAGACTAAAACTCGCGGCACTGAGCCTGTCGGCAAGCCGTACGGCCAGCCTTGCGGTGAGCCTTGCGGCAAGCCTGATGCTGCTTGGCAGTGCGATGCCCGTGACGGCGGGCGTTACTGATTGGTTCAAAGCCTATGAGCCCTCGGCGGTCGTGTCCGACCCCTACCTCGAATTGCACACCGGTCCGGGTCGCGGATACCCGATTTTCTATGTTGCCGGCCAGGGCGACAGGATTACGCTGCTCAAGGAACGTACCGAGTGGTACAAGATCCGTACTCCGCGCGGCAAGGAAGGCTGGGTGAACGTCGCTCAGTTGCGTAACACGCTGGACCTCGACGGTGGGACGATCGATTTCCGCGAATACGGCATCGGCGAGTTTGCCGGCCGCCGCTGGGAACTCGGGTTCCAGGGCGGCGATTTCGGCGGCGCTTCAATACTGACGGCGCATGGCGGTTTCGCGTTGACCCCTAACATCACGGCTCAGGTGGCAGCCTCCCAGATTCTCGGCGATTTCTCCGACGGTTACATGGGAACGGTCTCACTGATCATGAATCCGTTTCCCCAATGGCGTGTGTCGCCTTTCTTCGGTATTGGTACCGGCGTCATACACATCGAGCCACAGACCACTATCGTGGAATCTGAGGATCGGACGGACGAGATCGCTCATGTCGGCGCGGGGGTCAATGTTTACCTCAGCCGGCGATTCATCATGCGTTTGGAATACAAGCGCCACACCGTGCTCACCAGCCGGGATGACAATCAAGAGATAGACGAATGGAAAGCAGGGTTCAGCATTTTCTTGTAGCCGGGTTGCTGTTGACGCCAGGATTGGCTGTCGCCGCGACAGATCCGGGCCAACTCGATCTCGAACCGTTGGTCGTTCGCGAGCCGGAGCGCCGCGAGATCAAAGTCGAAAAGATTGACTCCGAAAATTTCGAGGTGGGCGGGTTTGCCGGAGTCATGAGTGTCGAAGACTTCGGCACCAATACGCTCTATGGGCTGCGCGCGGCCTATCACGTAACCGAAGACCTGTTTGTCGAAGCGGTGTACGGCGAGACCGAACTGGGCGAAACCAGCTTCGAGCGGTTGAGCGGAAACGTGCAGATTCTCGAGGACGACGATCGGGACATGAGCTACTACAACCTGTCGGTGGGCTTCAACGTGTTTCCAGGTGAGGTTTTCATTGGCCGGGGCCTTGCCTTCAAGGGTGGGCTTTACCTCATTGGCGGGGCGGGCAGCACCGACTTCGCGGGCGATGAGCACTTCACGGTGAACTTCGGCGTCGGTTACCGGCTGGCGGCGACTGACTGGTTGGCGTTGCGCATCGACGTGCGCGATCACATGTTCGAGACAGATCTGTTGGGAAGCGAAGAGTTGACGCACAACATCGAGTTCTCCGGCGGTCTGACGATCTTTTTCTAGGAACCAGGCAATGTCGCAATTGTTGAAACACCTGATCCTCACGATGTTGCTGGGTGCGGCCCTGGGCGGTTGCAGTTCCTATGAACTCAAGCCCTGGGTGAGCCCCTACGAGCGGAACAATCTTGCCGATCCGATCATGAGTTTCAGTCGCGATCCGGTGGCAACTGCGTACATGCATCACGTCTACCAGGCGCGCGAAGGCGCGCGGGGTGCCGAAGGTGGTTCCGGAGGTGGATGTGGCTGCAACTAGACGGGCCCGCTGGTCGATCGCGGCACTCACGATCCTGTTCGGGTGCACCGGGCACGCTGCGGTGTTGCCGGAGGACCGGGTCGATGCGATGTATCACAGCTACGATGGTGGCGGGCTGGAGGTCACGGGCCCGTCCTACCTGGTACGCAAGGGATTCAAGGACAAGGTGTCGGCATGGACCAACTACTACGTGGACTCCATCAGCAGCGCATCGATCGACGTGGTAACCACGGCAAGTCCATACAGCGAGCAGCGTGACGAGATCAGCGTCGGCGTCGACTACCTGCACGGCAAAACCTTCATGGGCTTGAGCTTCACCAACAGCGAGGAGAGCGACTACACCGCCAATGCGGCTCGTTTTGGCATCAGCCAGGACTTTTTCGGCGATCTGACGACGCTGGGTATCTCCTACGCGCGCGGGTGGGATACGGTGCGCAACAACAGTGATGAAACCTTCGAGGAAGAAACAGATCGCCAGTCGTATCGAGTCGATCTGTCGCAAATCGTCACCAGGAACATGGTGATGAGCTTCAACTACGAAGGCATCACCGACGAAGGATACCTGAACAATCCGTACCGCAGCGTACGGTATCTGGATCCGTCCAGTGCATTGGGTTACAGCTACCAGCCGGAAGTCTACCCGCGTACTAAAACTTCCAGTGCGTTTGCGGTCCGTGGCAGGTATTTTCTGCCGTACCGGGCGGCGCTGAACGGCGAGGTGCGTTACTACACAGACACCTGGGATGTGGACGCCTACAACATCGAACTCGGCTACACGCATCCGCTGTGGGACGAGTGGGTGATCGAGATGCGCTATCGTTATTATGACCAGACGGCGGCGAAGTTTTACAGCGACCTTTTTCCGCGTCAGGACTATCAGAATTTCCTGGCCCGCGACAAGGAACTCAGTTCCTTCAGTTCACATACCGTAGGCGTCGGCTTCACGTACCAGTTCGGCATGCGTCTGCTGCCGTTCTTCAAGCGCGGTGAAGCGTCGTTCTTCGCGGACTATCTCATCTTCGAATACGATGACTTCAGGGATCTGCGCGATTCGACTGCCGCGGTCGGCGAGGAGGCGTTGTACGATCTCAACTCGACGGTGCTACGCGCCTACGTTTCGTTCTGGTGGTAGGAGCTCAGCCTGGAATCTTAATCCAGCCGTTGCCGACCAGGGTCATCCCGATGCCGAGAAGCCCAAGGGCTGCCAGTATCAGACTCCGGCGACGAGACCTGCGTGACCGGTCCAGCATGGCGCGTTGATCATGCGAAATGGCCTTCGCTAGCACCATCACGCCACTGTAGATCCGCGTGCGGATATCCAGCCGCTCGGAGCGGTCGGTAATATCGCGGGACGCCTCCGTCGCAATGCTCTTGACCAGTGTCTTTACGGTCTGGTCGAACTGTTCCAGGCGTTTTTGCCGTCCGCGTTGCGTGCATGAAACGCGATCGCGGGTTCGCGCAGCTTGCAGGTAAGCCCGTGCATGGCGCGCAACGTCGGTTTCGCCTGGCTGACCTTGGGCTTTGTCCGAGTCTGCGGTTGTCTGCTGCTCGGGTTCACGAGGCGCCGACAGAGTGATCTCTTCGATGGGCATGTTGTCCTCCGTGTCCCTACGGAATCATGAGTCGCGCATGCACTGAGTTCTGTGACGGATTTCGTTACTTCGAGCCCAGAGCCGGTGGGCGACATGCCCGGCAAGGTGGCTTTTGGGTGGTGGGTCACACCCCGCCGTATGTAATTCGTAAAGACTTGTATATCCGCTGCGGGGAACGAAATGAGAACCGCAAGTGGCGCCTTGATGGCGCATGCGAGCCAGGGGGTCGTGATGTCGAGAATCTTACCAATCGTAGCCGCCGCGTTGATGGTCGTCTGGACTGTCGCTGCAGGTGCGGACAGCGCCTCTCAGCAGGAGATGCGCAGTCTCGATGAGCAGGTTCAGGAGATCAAAACTGATGTCCTGGGCATTGCAGCGGAACTCAGCCTGCTCGAAGAACGGTTGCTGTTTCCATCGAACACGCAAGTTGCCGTGTTCGTGTCGTTTGCCGAGGCAGGGTCGTACCGTCTGGATGCCGTTCGATTGCAGATTGACGGCGAGCTTGCTACCCATCACATCTACAGCTTCAAGGAGCTGGATGCGATGCAGAGCGGTGGCGTGCAGAGGATATACACCGGCAACGTACCGACGGGCGAACATCGGATTGAAGTCTCGGTGGTGGGGAAACTCCAGAGCGGGAAGGACTTCAGCCACACCGAAACATTTACCTTCAGCAAGGGCATCGATCCACGACTCCTCGGGATCGCGCTGGCGGGTCCGGGGTCCGGCCGAGCGGCGATCCAGGTTCACGATTGGTAGTCATGTGCAGTGTACGGCTCCGGCTGATCGCACTGTGTGCGTCGCTTCTGTCGACGGCGAGTGCCATTTCGGCCGACGATTCCCTGAAGGATCTTTATTTCGGAGAGGCGTTGTTCTACGCGCACCAGGGGTACTACTTCGAGGCGTTGGAACGTCTCGATGCCGAACTGGGTCAGCACTACGGTCTCGATGAGCCGAGCCTCGACTCGTTGCATCATCACATTCGCCAGGCGGAGTTTTCGGTCGGCGACTTCGAACTGAATTACCGGATGCACCATCGAGCCGGACGCGCCATCACCGCGGTCCTGGAAGGGGACGTCGATGAATCGATTCGTAACGAGGCAGCGTATCGCCTGGCGAAGATCCACTTTGAAAAAGGACAGCTCAACGATGCGCAGCACGCGCTGGCACGAATCGAAGGGCGCATCCCGGCCGAGCTCAGGAACGATGTCGAGTTCCTGCGCGCGAACATCTATCTATCAACCGGCCGGTCGACGGATGCTGAGGATATCCTCAAGCGCCTGCAGCGCGCGGATGACCTGACCGGGTTTGCTGAGTACAACCTGGCGATCGCGTTCCTCCAGGAAGGACGCGCCGGCGACGCTCTGGCGCAGCTGGAAAAAGCCGGTCAGGTCAAGGCCACAGACGATTCCACGCGGGCGATCCGGGATAAAGCGAACCTGGTTCGTGGCACGCTGCTGCTCGAGGCGGGCGCCTTCGAACCGGCCAAGAGCTCTCTGGAGCAAGTCCGCCTGGACGGGCCCTTCTCCAACCAGGCGTTGCTCAAGTCTGGTTGGGCCGATGTTTCGGCCGACCGCTTCGCGCGCGCGGTGGTTCCTTGGAACATCCTGGTTGGGCGCGACAGCACCGACCCATCGGTTCAGGAAGCGATGCTGGCGCTGCCCTATGCCTACAGTCAGCTCGACGTCCATGGCCGGGCGGCCATTCTGTATGGCCAGGCGCTTAGTTCGTTTGGAGGTGAGCTCGACAAACTGAACACGTCGATTTCGAGCATCCGTGAAGGCAAGTTCCTGGAGGCGTTGTCCCGGGAAGAGATTCGCGTGGACAAAGACTGGGTGATTCAGCTGCGTTCGCTGCCCGAAGCCCCAGAGACGTACTATCTGATGGAGCTGCTGGCGTCACATGACTTCCAGACGGCGCTGCAGAACTACCTGGACCTTGGCGATCTACACGGCAAGCTCAATACCTGGCAACGCAGCTTCGCGGCGTTCGAGGACATGATCCAGGCTCGTCGTGCCTACTACGAGCCGTTGCTGCCCGGACTGGACCAACACTTCCGGAAATTGGATTCCCGCAGACGGTTGCGGCTCGAGCAGCACAGAATCCTTGCTGAGCGGCTTCAAGGCATGCTCGTCGCGCCTCGGCCGGATTTCCTCGCGACGACCGAAGAACGAACGTTGATGGACCAGCTGGCTGAGATAGAGGAACGGCTGGGTCTGGAACCGGATGGCCCCGAAGCGCGCCTGCTTGAACGGGTCCAACGATTGCAGGGGCTCATAACGTGGGATCTGAAAACCGAGTATCACGAGCGTCTGACGCGCTTCTATGAGCACCTGGAGGAGTCTCAGGGAGCTGTTGATTTCCTGACGGAGCAGTACAACGCGTTCGTCAGGGTGCGACAGGCGGCCACCCACAGTTACGTCGGATATGACGTGCCGATCCGGCGTCTTCGCACCCGCGTGGGCGATGCCATCGCCCGCATCGACCTGTTGATGGCTCGCCAGGGCCATATGCTGGAGCAGGTAGCCGTCCAGGAACTCCAGATTCGCGTGCGGCGTCTCGAAGGGTTTGAAGATCAGGCGCGCTATGCGCTTGCCGATAGCTACGATCGCGCCACCAAGGCTCAGAGCCAGGCGGAGTTCGAGTGATGATGCGCCGTGCAATGCCTCTGTTGCTGAACATATTGCTGGGTCTGTTGCTGGTTGGGTGTTCGGGTAACCCGGACAAGCGCACGATATCGCAGCTTCGAGAAGTCGATCCGGACCTGCGGGAACAACATGTCGATGACAGTCTGGTCAAGGCAATGGCCAGTTACCGGCAGTTCCTCGATGAGACCCCGGAACACACTATGGCGCCGGAGGCCATGCGCCGCCTCGCGGACCTGCAGATCGAGAAAGAATACGGGGTCATCGGCAGTGGCGAGCTGATCGAACTGCCGGCGCCGGCACGCTCCGAAGGACGCGTTCCCGCTGCGGTTGCGGGGGACCTGGCTGACCGGGACGCCGCGGAGATTTCGTGGACGACCCAGACCAACGAAATGGAGAGCGACGCGGCGTTCGAGGATCGGACCACTACGGGTCGGGCGCTGATGATCGGCAAGCAACTCGACCATGGCGATCTGCCCGACGGCTCGACTGCCATGGATCTCTCCGGCCCGAAGCAGGCCATCGCCACCTACCAACGGATCCTGTCGGAGTATCCCTGGTACGAACGGAACGACCAGGTGCTCTACCAGATGGCGAGGGCCTACGACGAGCTCGCCCAGCCGGACGAGGCTATGAAGGTCGTCGATCGGTTGGTCGACCAGTATCCCCATTCGAAATACGTTGATGAGGTCTTTTTCCGACGCGGTGAGTACTTCTTCGTGCGCAAGAAGTACCTGGATGCGGAGGAAGCCTATCTGGCGGTCGTCGGCATCGGTGACGCGTCGTCGTTCTATGAACTGGCTTTGTACAAACTCGGCTGGTCGCTCTACAAACAGGAGCTGTACGAGGCCGCGCTCCATCAATACATGGCCTTGCTGGATTACAAGCTTACGACGGGTTACGACTTCGACGCACAGTACGGGGAAGACCAGGAACGTCGGGTAGCTGACACTTTCCGTGTGGTCAGCCTGAGTTTCACCAACCTCGGCGGGCCGGAGGTTCTGAACGAGTATTTCTCGACGTACGGCAACCGGACATACGAAGATCGGGTGTACAGCAATCTGGCCGAATTTCACTTGACCAAGCGGCGCTACAACGATGCCGCCACGACCTATCAATCGTTTGTCGAACTGAATCCGTTCCACCGGGTGTCGCCGCATTTCAGCATGCGGGTGTCGGAAGTGTACGCCGAGGGGAACTTTCCCCTGCTGGTGGTTGTTTCGAAGCGTGATTTCGCCGTGCGCTATGGCCTGAACGCAGAGTACTGGCAGTACTTCGACATTCAGACGAAGCCTGAAGTGCTCGAGTACCTCAAGACCAACCTGATGGACCTGGCGAATCACTACCACGCCTTGTACCAGCAGGAGGGCCTCGAAGACGACCAACCCGTCAACTATGCGGAAGCGCTCCAGTGGTATCGCGAGTACCTGGCGTCATTCCCGCTGGATGCGGATTCTCCGTCGATCAACTATCAGCTCGCCGACCTGTTGCTGGAAAATGAAGACTTCGGCCAGTCGGCGCGGGAGTACGAACGCACGGCGTACGATTATCCCGAGCACGAGCAGGCGGCGGCCGCAGGGTACGCGGCGATCTACGCGCATCGACAGCACCTCCAGGTGGTCTCGGGCGCCGAAGCGCCGTCTGCTAAACGGGTCACCGTCGACAGTTCGTTGCGGTTTGCGGATACGTTTCCCGATCATGAACACGCAGCGACCGTACTGGGGGCGGCGGCCGAAGACCTCTACGACATGCAGGACTTCGAGGCGGCGATTGCGGCTGCCCAGTGGCTGATCGACAGCTACCCGGGTGCCGATGTGCCGCTGCGGCGCACCGCGTGGATGATCGTAGCTCATTCCTCCTTCGACCTGGGCCGTTATCCAGTCGCGGAGCACAGCTATTCCGAGGTGCTCATGCTGACCGATGCCGAGGACGAAGAACGGCAGGCCGTGATCGACAACCTCGCCGCGTCAATCTACAAACAAGGGGAGCAGGCGCGACTGCTGGAAGACTATGTGGCGGCTGCCGATCACTTCCTGCGGATCAAGAGCATTGCGCCGACGTCTGAAATCCGGGCCGCGGCCGAATACGATGCGGCGGCTGCGTTGATCCATCTCGAAGACTGGCTGGCGGCGGCCGAGGTGCTCAAGGACTTCCGCGAAAGCCACCCCGACCATGAATTGCGTCCCGAGGCCACTAAGCAGCTTGCTGTCGTCTACGAGGAAGCGGGTGAGCTGTCGCGCTCTGCCGTGGAGTACGAGCGGGTGGCGCAGGATGCCGAAGAACCCGAATTGAGGCGTGAGGCCTTGTTGGTCGCGGGCGATCTGTACGAGCAGGCGCAGGTTCCTGACGAAGCGCTGCGCGTCTATCAGCAATACATCGAGGAGTTTCCCCGGCCCCTCGACACCGCCCTGGAGATTCGGTTCAAGGTCGCCGGCATGCACGAGACGCGGGGTGACACGGACAGTTACCTGGCGCAACTGCGGGCGATTGTTGAGATCGACCAGGAAGCCGGCGCCGAGCGTACGGACCGTAGCCGTTTCCTGGCCGCGAAGTCGTCACTGGTGTTGACACAGCCGCTGTACGGCGTATTCACCGAGCTGGACCTGGTCCAACCGTTCGAGCAGAGCCTCGCGGAGAAAAAGCGCCGCATGGACGCTGCCTTGCAGGGATTCGAGGCGCTCGTGGCGTACGAGGTGGGTGAGGTCACTGCGGCGGCAACCTTCTACATGGCCGAAATCTACGGTCACTTCAGCGACGCGTTGTTGGCATCCGAAAGGCCGTCGGGCCTGAGCCCGGCGGATCTGCTGGACTACGAACTGGTCATCGAGGAGGAGGCCTATCCCTTCGAAGAGCGCGCCATCGAAGTCCATCAGGAGAACCTCGAACTGATGCGAGTGGGCATCTTCAACTCCTGGGTGCAACGCAGCCTCGACGAGCTAGCCGTGCTCATGCCGGGGCGTTACGCGAAACACGAGATCAGCAGCGGTTATGTCGGTTCCATCGACAGCTATGCGTATCGATTGCCCGTCGCCCCCAACGACCTCGCAGGAGTGGACGATGTTCCGGTACTGTTCTGACTTGTGGGACGCATGGTCGTCTGCATTGCTGCGCGCTGCGATGCTGACGGTCCTGAGCGGGTGCGCGACGACCGGCAACGCGCCGGCGGAGCCCGACGCGGTGGGCGGATCTTCAATCCCCGACAGAGACCGGGCGCGCCTCGAGGTGGACGGTGACCTGGGTTTTACCGTGACCGAGGTCGTACGGATCAACAGTGGCGTTCGGGCCGATTACCAGGAAGCCTTGCAACTGCTCGAGCAGGATAGGATCGAGGCCGGCATCGGGCTGCTCGAACAGGTCGTCGTTCAGGCGCCGGAGGTGACGGCGCCGCACATCGATCTGGGTGTCGCCTACGGTCGGCTCGGCGACCAGGAGAAAGCTGAACACAGTTTGCTCGAGGCGCTGAGGCTGGCGCCGAATCATCCGGTCGCGCTGAACGAGATGGGTATCGTTTACCGACGAACAGGGCGCTTCGATGCGGCCCGCGCGAGTTACGAGCAGGCACTCAACGTTCATCCCGATTATCACTATGCACGACGCAACCTCGGGGTGCTGTGTGATCTGTACCTCGCCGACCTCGAGTGTGCCTTGAGACAATATGAACGCTACGTGGAGATCGTCTCCGATGACGAGCAGGTGGTGATCTGGATCGCCGATATCCGCAACCGGTTGGGTGTTAGTGAGTAGGAGGAAGCTCGTGCGTATACCTTGGATTCTTATCGTTTCGCTTGCGTGTTCCGGAGCCGCCTTCGGCCAGGACGACGCGCCCGCAGACAACCAGTTCAAGACGATGTCGGGTATGTCGATCCTCGGTAACAACGAGGCACCGAAGTCGCTAGTCATCGTTCCCTGGAAGAGTTCCGAGATCGGCGACGGCATCGGCGTCGCGAGTGGTCTCGACGATCGACCCATGCCGGTGGACCGGGACGTATTTTCGCGCGAACTGAACTACTACAACATCCGATCGAACGGAGCGCCGGGCCCGGATCGACGTGGACCCGATGACGTCAGAGTGGGAAGTCGGTAGAGGTGGAAGCGTGAAGTTGTTCCAACTTTTGACGAGTTCTGGTGCGAACGTGCATTCGGTCACGTTCGTGTTGCGGTCGAGCCCATAGGCTCTTTTTCTCCAACAAGTTTCGTACAAGGTCAGGACAGTCTGACTAAGAGGATCTGGTAATGGACTTCATCTACTCAATCATAGGGTTCTTCGCGTCGGGTGGGCTGTTCATGTACCCGATACTCTTGGTGTTTGCGGTGGGTGCCGCCATTGCGATCGAACGCTTTATCACGCTCTCGTTGATTACCAACAAGAACGCGAGCGTGTGGAACACCATCCAACCGTTGCTCAACGAAGGCGACTTCGACAAGGCTCGTGACATGGCCGCGAAGGAGGAATCCGTGATGTCTCGGATTTTGAACCTTGGCCTTGCGCGCCAGGGCGCCGTACGACGGCGCGAGGACGTCGAGATCGCCATGGAAGAGGGCATGGTAGAAGCCATCCCACAGCTCGAGAAACGCACACCCTATGTGGCGCTGGCATCGAACATCGCGACGCTGCTGGGCTTGCTGGGCACGATCATGGGGCTCATCTCGGCGTTCACCGCGGTTGCGAACGCCAACCCCGCAGAGAAGGCGGACCTGCTGTCGGCCAGCATCTCGGTTGCAATGAATACCACGGCCTTCGGCTTGATGGTCGGCATTCCCCTGCTCGTGACGCACGCAATTCTGACCACCAAGACCAATGAAATCGTCGATGGCCTGGAGATGGCTTCGGTCAAAGCGCTGAACGTGATTACGTCCCGGGCGCGGCGCCAACTGGAAGCCGCTTGATCGACTAGACACTGACGGGGACTACCCATGGCGCGACGGCATCACTACACGCGGCGCTCGAAGCAGCCGCCCAACGAGCTCGACGTTACGACGTTCCTGAACCTGATGGTGGTGCTCATTCCGTTCCTGTTGATCACCGCGGTGTTCTCGCGCATCACCATCGTCGAACTCACGCTACCGACGTCCTCGGGGGGTGAGCAGAACCAAGAGCCAGCGTTCAGGGTCGAAGTAATCGTCCGAGAGGGCGGCCTCGAGATCGGCAACGGCAAGGTGGTCATTGCAGCCATTCCGAAGACGGAAGGCGAGTACGACCTCGACGAACTGTCGCGCTACATGATCTCGCTGAAGGAAGACAATCCGGACACGAATGCTGCGTCGGTCCTGCTGGAGCCGACCGTTCCCTACGACTACCTGATTCGGGTGATGGACGTAGTCCGCAGTGTGCAAGTTCCTGGCGATGAGGAGAGCGAAGAGCAATTCGTTCAGCTTGCACTGTTCACGGAGATTTCCGTGGGGGACGCACCATGAAGACCACGCGCCGCATGAAACGGATGTCGAGGAATCGCGTTCAGATCGCGAAGATGAATCTCACCTCGCTGATGGATGTATTTACGATTCTGGTGTTTTTCCTGCTGGTCAATTCGGGTTCGGCGGAAGTGCTGGAGACACCCAAGCAGTTGGTGCTCCCCGAATCGGTGATTGAAGTGAAGCCACGCGAAACCGTAGTGGTGTTCATCGGTACGGAAAACGTCGTCGTGCAGGGCGAAGCCGTGGTGAGCATTGAGGCGATACTCGCCTCCGACGGCTCAGATATCGTGCCGATCATGGACCGGCTTGCCGCGCTCGAAGGAAGTGTCATTGGTCCGAGCACGCAGTACGTCGCCGGTAGCCAGGAAGTGACGATCCTTGCGGACCGGTCGATTCCCTTCAACGTGATCAGGCAGGTAATGTCGACCTGCACCAGCCAGGGGTACGGTCGAATCTCGCTGGCGGTGATCCAGAAGGCTGGGTCGGGTGGTACGCCGAATGGCTCGCCGAGTGGCACGCCGGATGGTCGCCACAGGGACAAGGCGCCTCGGCTGACCAAGTCGCGCAGAGCTGAGAGTGGTGGATCAGGTGGATCCAGGTGCAAACCCCGAAATCCTGGAAGAGGAGCAAGCGCTTCGCCTGAGCCTGGAACAGGCCGACGCCAAGCGCGCCGACTTCGAGTCGGAACTGCGCTCGATCGATGGTGAATGGGAAGCGCTGTCCAGCCGACGAGTACAGTACGAGTCGCTCGAACAGGCTTGCTGCGCCATTGAAAAGCTGAACGACGAAGGTGTTTCGCGTACCTTCTGGGGCGATCGGGCATCGGATGAGCAGGTGCTGGCTCACCTTGTCGAGGTGCGCGGACAGATCGCCGGTCTGGGACACGAGGTGACCGAAGTCGGGGAGCGACGCGATGCCGCTCGGGAGAGGGTGGAGCAACACCTCGACGTGATCGATTACATCGAAGACGACCTCCTGCACGCTATCGAGCAGGAACAGCGCCGCCAGCAGGAATGGGTCGTCGAGCGCGCAGAGAACGAACTGCCGTGGCGTCTGTAGATCATGCCATGGACCCGGCGCCTCGAGGATGACGACAGGTTCCGCAGGTCGCTGCTCGGATCTGCGCTCGCCTGTTTGCTGCTCGGCTTGCTGATCCCCTTCATCGACATCCCGATTCCCGGACGCGAGGACCTCATTGCAGTCCCGGAGCGGTTGGTGCAGTTCATTCGCAAGGAACA
>PVMK01127920.1_pt1 | contig 21111 bp, 16 predicted proteins | sample 1853481 | NCBI WGS metagenome assembly PVMK01 (sample SAMN08533507, study PRJNA380276) | Marine sediment metagenome, whole genome shotgun sequencing project.
GATATAGGCTCAGTGAGCACAATGGGAAGCGAGTTCATGAGAATCGTAAGAAGGCATTTATTCTTTATAATTCCAACTTAAACTCGGCTTGACAAAAGGGGTGCAGTACAGGAAGAGCAAAAGCTTGCAGAGCTTAAATACCAAAAAAAACTTGTTTCAAGTTTAACTGAAGCTATAGATAAACTATGTAATATGGTAAATTCGGGGGTAAATCTTAACGTAAACCGGTCGATCCTGCGACTTTTTACTAAAGTAGGGTGTTTATACATGTTTAACTTAAAAACTGTTGTAAGCAGGTGATTGGATGTTAAGTTAAAGTGCATTTGAAAGAAATGAAGATACGAATGGTGACCAAATATATGAAGGACGATGCCGTGACGATATATTATAGATTATTTATATTCTCTATAAAATATTTTTGGGCTCTGGATAATATAATGCCTAAGGAATATGTGAAAAAGCACTTAAAAACGCCGGAAATCTCTAATTTACGTGGTACAGCTTTTGGGTGAGGCTCACTCAAGAGAAAAGTTAACTCCAAAGGTGGACTTATTGTTGGGGGGGGCAGGTCACCCCTTTTCTCTTGTGCGCTCTATAAGCTTGTAATATGTCGTTAAATATTCTCTAGTTGGTTGTAAGGTAGGTTAATTTTCTCTACTTTATTCGTCCTCATCCAATGTTCGATTTCGCTCAGTTTAAATCTCAGCAATCTGCCAACCCTATAATGAGGAACATCTTGGGTTGTTATGAAGTGATATGCGGTTTGTTTCTTAACTTTAAGAAACTTAGCTAGATCATACACATCAATAAAACCCTCACTAGCTTCCCTAAGAGTTTCTATGACAAGGTATTTAATAGAGAATTTAATCATCAGGCATGCTATGCAAAGATCAATCTATTATGAATTTAAGCCACAGAAGAAGCTAACTCAATGGATGTACTTTTACCTGTTAACTATTTATCCCGCTCATTGACTTCCCATCACTGCCCCTTAAAGAGAAAATGAACCAGTAGCAACTCCGTAGCAATCAGAAATCAGAAAGCTAATGAATTATTCTAAGAGATCGACATAATTTGCTCGGGCCAGTTGATACTCTTTGAACCGATAAATATTATGATTTTGTAGAATTAGATACTAATTGCGATAACTTTATCTCAGACATACCTTTTTAAAACTAAATAGCTCCCTAGCCCGACTCAGGAATCCGACGCGACTTAAGGGTTAACAGTACTGAGAAGCGCTATTAAGTTATTAAGCTCGGCTTGTTAGATCCAAAATACTTGGGGATTTTAAGTAAATTGGCGACCGAAGAGGATAACCCTTTTAACATCGTAGCTGTATCCCGGTCTATATTTTCCGCATCGAACTGCTCAAGATAAATACGCAGCGTGGCGCCCTTTGTTCCCGTTCCTGAAAGGCGGGTGATGATTCTCGAGCCGTCTGAAAGAAAAAAACGGAGCCCCTGCCGCTCACTAACATCTTTGGTTACCGGGTCAACATAGTTAAACTCGTCGGCATGCGTTATTTCAATCCCCGACAAACTCATGCCTTTAAGTTTGGGGAGCCTTTTCCTCATATTTGACAACATTTCATTAGCTTTATCCGAATCCATTTCCTCGTAGTCATGACGCTCGTAGTAGCTTCGTCCGTACTTGCCCCAGTGATCCAATATAATATCCCTTGCGGACTTACCGGTTTCCGAAATTATTGAAAGCCAGCTTAAGACGGCCCACAGACCGTCTTTCTCACGTACATGATCGGCCCCAGTGCCGAAGCTCTCTTCCCCGCAAATATTGCATAGTCCCGCATCCATTAGGTTGCCGAAATATTTCCACCCTGTAGGCGTCTCAAAGCTCTCAATTTTCAAGTTCTTTGCTACTCTGTCAAGAGCTGTACTAGTAGGCATTGATCTTGCCACTCCCGCCAGCCCGTCTTTGAATCCGGGGATACACCTTCTTGCCATATCAGTAATTACAGCTACCGAATCACCCGGGGGGATAAATAAATTATGGCCAAATATCATGTTTCTATCGCCATCCGCATCATTTGCCGCTCCAAAATCCAAAGCGTCATTGGCCATCATTTTATCTAAGAGAAAGGAGTTGTAGACAAGGTTGGGATCCGGGTGAATACCTCCGAAATCAGGCAAGGGATTGCCTCTTATTACCGTTCCCTGTGGAGCTCCGAGCAGGTGTTCTAGAAAGTGCTGTGCATATATTCCCGTAACCCCATGCATACCGTCAAAAATCATTCGGAATCCGCTTTTAAACAGGTCAGCAATTTTGTTGAAATCAAAAATCTCCTCAAGAACTGTTTGATAGTCCGTAAAGGGGTCGATTACAGATACCTTTGTACTACCAATGTGATACTCGGTTTCATTATCGATTTGAAACTCTATATCACCTGAGGTGAGATAATGGTCGATCGACAAGCTCAGCTCATAAATTCTTTGGGTAAAAGTTTCGGGCGCAGGTCCCCCGTTACTCACGTTATACTTAATTCCGAAATCCCCTTCTTTGCCGCCGGGATTGTGGCTTGCGGTAAGTATGAAGCCGCCCAGAGCCTTTCTTTGCCTTATCACCGCAGACATGGCGGGTGTTGAAATTAGCCCTCTTCTGGGAACAAGTATTTCTCCGAAACCGTTTGCTACAGCCATACTGAGGATAGTTTGCATAACTTCAGAATTTAAATATCGGCCGTCGCCCCCTATAGCCAAGCTTTGTTTTGACAGATCAAGGCCGGGGTCTTCCTTAAGGGTGTTGAATACGGATTGAATGAAATTTTCCGTGTAGCCTTTATCCATAAATACCCGTGTTTTTTTTCTTAAACCTGAAGTGCCGGGATGCTGATCTTTATAAGGGCTTGTCGGAACTTTTCTAACAACTGGAGTGCTCAACTGTTCACCGCCTTTGGATATATAACTGCATGAGATTGTGCAAATATTTTATACGCACATAGCTTTACAACATCTGCTATGAAAAACCAACCAATAGAGTATACCCAGACCATTCCCGCATACTTCCAACCAAGAGCGGGCATTAATATTCCGTATACGGATAAAAGAGTCGCAATTAGCTGCGTAACTATAACCGCTCCCAACAAAATGTACGCCGGCCTGATTGACCAGAAAGGCCCTCTTGTCCTCGCCACAAAAACCGTCAGGTGTCCGCCAATAGATAGATTCAAGTAAATAAGTGGCTGTATAATCTCTCTGTTGAGATGAAGATACTCCTCAGCTATATAGAATAGCCCGAATGTTTCAATCACTCCCAATATGCCCAACACTGATGAAATACCCAGAACACGTTTCATATTCCAAGCTTCGGGCTGAGCAGAATAGTGGGTGCGGTCATAAGCTATCGATAAAATCGCACCGTCATTAAGAAGAGCAAGCAGTACTATCATTACCGCCGTTACCGGATAGAAATTGAAGATTAAAATAGCTAAAGTCATAAAGAGTAGCACATTGATTGTCTCGGCAATACGATAAATTGCATAACTATTCATCCTCACGAAAATTTTTCTGCTTTCTTGTATGGCTTCGATAATTACTGAAAGTCCAGGTGTTATAAGCACTATATCGGCTGCCAGTCTGGCGGCATCTGTAGCTCCTGATACCGCTATTCCCGCATCCGCTTTCTTTAAAGCAGGCGCATCGTTTACCCCGTCTCCGGTCATCCCTATTATATGCCCCCGTTGCTGCAGTACATCTACTATATGGTATTTGTGCTCAGGAAATACTTGCGCGAAGCCGTCTGCTTTCTCGATTTCCTCTTCTATCTGACCTTGCTCAAAAGGTTTTGTATCAGAGAGGATTTTCGCATCCAGAATATTTGTTCCCAAACCCAGCTCTCGGGATATCTCTTTTCCTATTACTACCTGATCGCCTGTCACCATTTTAACCTTAATCCCCATCTCTTTTGCGGATGCTATCGTGGCCTTAGCATCAACCCGGGGAGGGTCATAGAGAGGGAGCACACCGAGAAATTGCCACTTCCCCTTATTATCGGTTTGAGCCACTCCGAGAGATCTAAACCCTCTGGATGCAAATTCGTCGATTTTTTGTTCTACTTCTGATTTTATATCATCTGAAATCTCCGACAGAGCAAGTATGACCTGGGGTGCTCCCTTGGTCACCTGAAAAGTACCTCCATCCTTGCTTTTCACTTGAGCTTCAGTTCTTTTATGCACAGGATCAAAGGGCGTATAATGGATTACATCGTATTCGCTTTTGGTAATATCTTCTTTTAAGCCGCCGAGTACCGCAATGTCGATTGGGTCTTGATCTTCCAATCTTGAGGCAAGGCAAGCAGATAGGATCACGTCTTCGGGTTTAATACCGGATACCACAAAAGGCTCTCCAAGAGTTAGCTTATTTTGGGTTAATGTTCCGGTTTTATCAGAGCAGAGTATGTCCATTCCCGCAATCTCTTCTATACTTGCAAGACGTGTAACAATTGCCTGCTTCAACGCCAAGAGCCTCGCTCCCACTGCCATGGTAACCGAAAGGACCGTCGGCATTGCAACGGGGACAGCGGCCACAGTTAAGACAAGAGCGAATTCTAGGGTCTTAAGCATATCGTCTCCCCTAAATAGTGCGACTCCTAGTATCAGGGCGACTACGCATATAGCAATGACTATTAGATAATCGCCTATCTTGAGAATAGCCTTCTGGAAATGGCTTACGGTATGAGCAGATTCCACGAGTTTCGCGGTTTTACCGAAGAAGGTGTTTCCCCCAGTAGCGTAGACAAGAGCGTCTGTCTCGCCCTGCTTTAAAACAGATCCGGAATATAGAATGTCGCCGGGCCCGCGAGTTACGGGCAGGGATTCTCCTGTAAGTGCGGATTGGTCAACCTCAACGGGGTCGCCTGTGACAAGCTTGGAATCGGCGGGGACGATGTCGCCTAATCGAATTCTCATTATATCTCCCGGGACTACCTCACGGGCAGGGATCTTTTCCCAATTGCCACCGCGCTTTATAAGTGCGTTTAGAGCAAGCTTTTCCTTAAGCGCAGCAATCGTATTACCCGCCTTATGCTCCTCCCAAAATCCCACAAGTGCATTTACGGCAAGGAGCAATGTTATAATTCCGAAATCGGCCCAGTGCTTAACTAGAGCGGAAAGTATGGCGGCAATCTCGATCATCCAGGGTATCGGACCCCAGAAATAGGAGAGGAATTTAAGAAGGGGATTTTCCCCTTTTTCCTCAAGTTCGTTGTAGCCGTATTGAGATAATCGGCTTTGAGCCTCTTGATTGCTCAGGCCATCGCCTGAGCAGTTTAATTTACTCTCGAGATCGCTAATTGACATAGAGGCGAATTCATCTTGTTTTTGATTGGAGTTGTTATTGTTATCGTTATTCTTACTCATTATCTCCCTCCCACTGATTTAAGAGCGGTTATGGGGGAACTTTAGAATAAATATTTACCTAACCGCTGCTGCTCCATTTCCAATTGCGTATCTCGGGCATGTCCTCCCCGTGAGCCGGAGCGTAGTAACGATGTTCGTCTAACTTTTCATTGAAATAGTTTATGAGATCGCCCGATTCTGACTGTAAGCGCCCAACTCTGTGCAGCGCCTCAATCGCCAAGTGAAACCGGCTCATGCCGTTTCGTACGACCATATCAAAGGGCGTCGTCGTGGTGCCTTCTTCGATATATCCTCTCACGTGAAAACGCTCGTCGTCAGGGCGTCTGTAGACTAATTCATGTATTACCCTGGGGTACCCGTGGAAAGCAAATACAACGGGTGCGGTATCGGTAAACAGGTCCCTAAAAGTGGCCTCGTCCATTCCGTGCGGGTGGTCTCTATGAGAAAGAAGGGTCATAAGGTCAACCACATTCACAACGCGTACCCTAAGCTCGGGGATGTGACTGCGCAGAAGCCAGGCCGCCGCAATTGTCTCCAGTGTTGGGACATCGCCTGCACAACCTAAGACAACATCGGGATCCCCCCCCTTCGTCGTTTCCGGCCCATTGCCAAACCGAGGCTCCACGTGAGCAGTGTTCTCTTGCAGAGTCCATATCGAGCCACTGAAGCTCAGGCTGCTTCCCCGCAACTATAAGATTTACATAGCCTCTACTTCTCAGACAATGATCGGCAACCGATAGCAGGCAATTTGCGTCGGGGGGCAAATATATTCTTACAACAGAACTTTTTTTGTTCAATACGGAGTCGATAAAGCCCGGTCCCTGGTGGCTGTAACCGTTATGGTCCTGACGCCAGGCGTGAGAAGTAAGCAGATAATTCACTGATGAGATCGGCACCCTCCAGGGTATCTCGCCGCACATTTTAAGCCACTTGGCATGCTGATTAAGCATTGAATCAACTATCGAGGCAAAGGCCTCATAGCAGGGAAATAGTCCATGCCTGCCCGTGAGCAGATAACCCTCGAGCCACCCCTGACACATATGCTCGCTTAGAACCTCCATCACACGGCCGTCAGGAGCTATATGGTCGTCAATATCTATAATCTTTCCGACTGAGCAGCGGTTGGTTACCTCAAAAACCGCATTAAGGCGGTTTGAGTTCGTTTCATCGGGGCAGAATATACGAAAATTCTTTTGGTTTTCATTCTTTGTAAATACATCGCGTAAAAATTTGCCGAGTTCGCGTGTAGATTCCCCGATCCGAGTTCCCGGCTCTTTTATATCGAGCGCATAATCGGTAAAATCCGGGAGGTCTAATGTTACAATCAGTTTTCCGCCGTTAGCATGGGGATTGGCTCCCATACGTCTTTCCCCTTCAGGCGCGAGTTCGACAAGCTCCGGCATTAACCGGCCGGCTTTGTCAAACAGTTTTTCCGGTTTATAGCTCCGCATCCATTCTTCTAATATCTTCAAGTGCTCCGGGTTCTCTCTTACGTTTGAAATAGGGACCTGATGAGCACGGAAAGTTCCTTCAACCGGCAGACCGTCTACGAATTTGGGGCCCGTCCATCCTTTTGGCGTTCTTAGTATAATCATAGGCCAGCTCGGCCGCCCGCTGAATCCGTTGGTACGTGCATCTTCCTGAATTCGCTTAATTTTGTCATGCACTTTCTCAAGCGTGACAGCCATGCTTTTATGCACTTGGTAGGGATTGTTGCCTTCGATAAAATGGAGATCGTAGCCAAAACCGCTGAAAAGAGATTTTAATTCCCTGTCATCTGTCCGCCCCAACACCGTAGGACCTGCTATCTTATAGCCGTTCAGATGTAATATCGGGAGTACCGCACCGTCTCTTTCAGGATTTAAAAATTTGTTCGACTGCCAACTCGCTGCCAGGGGTCCTGTCTCAGATTCCCCGTCCCCCACCACACAAACTACCAAGAGGTCCGGATTGTCCATGGCTGCACCGTATGCGTGAGCCAGCGAGTATCCAAGCTCACCCCCCTCATGAATTGAACCTGGTGTTTGAGGACCGGCATGGCTCGGCACTCCTCCGGGCCACGAGAACTGTCTAAAAAGACGGAGCATCCCTCCTTCGTCTTGTGATATATCAGGATAGATTTCGGAATAGGTGCCTTCTAGATATGTATTGGCTACTAGAGCGGGTCCTCCGTGTCCAGGACCTGTAATATATATAACATTTAAATCCTTCTCTTTAATTAATCTATTTAGATGGACGTAAATCAGATTCAGTCCCGGCACAGTCCCGAAGTGACCCAGCAGCCTGGGCTTTATATGCTCTGCTGTGAGAGGCTCACGCAGTATGGGGTTCTCCTTGAGGTAAATCTGCCCCACGGATAGATAATTAGCAGCGTACCAGTATTTGATAATCTTATTTAAGTCTTGCTTTGTAAATTTTGCCATGACGCTCTCCCCTATATCAAAATTTATTCTTCTTTAATTTTATTTATAAGTATGTAGGTGTGTCTTGCGATCATAAGTTCCTCATTGGTCTTGATTACCCTGACAGTCACAGAACTGTTTTCACTCGATATTACCGGAGCGTTCGCGAGGTTAAGCCTGCCATCCAAATTAATATTCATAAACTCCATCCCTCTACATATTAGTTCGCGTATCACCGGAGCGTTTTCTCCGATGCCTCCGGTAAAGACAAGCGTATCGAGTCCGCCCAGTACTGCAGTCAGAGCTCCCAAAAACTTCTTGGCTTGATAGCAAAAAAGCTCAATAGCTTCTCCGGCGTTGTTGCTGTCTCTTTGTTTTGCAAGCAATTCCTCCATATCGGAAGACATATCCGAGACTCCGAGGAGTCCAGCTTTTTTGTTCAGTATGTCGCTTATAGTTTCAGGCAAAAGTTTCTTTTCCTGAAGGAGATACAGTATTACCCCCGGGTCCAGATCCCCCGAGCGCGTACTCATCATAAGCCCGCCGGTCGGAGTAAACCCCATAGTTGTATCCAGACTCTTGCCGTTCTTAACAGCAGCTATACTAGAACCGCTACCCAAATGAGCGATTATGATACGACCCCCGGCTACAGTGCTTCCGGCTATTGCCTTTAATTCTTCCATTATAAATTCATAGGACAGGCCATGAAAGCCGTACCTTATTATTCCTTGCTCAATCAGGTGTCTAGGAAGCGGGAAAGTCCTTGCTACACTCAGCATGTCAGTGTGAAACGCAGTGTCGAAACATAAAATTTGTTCGATTCCGGGATGGTTCTTTCCAATAATTTCAATCGTGCTTATTTCTTGTGGGAGATGATCAGGGGCAAGAGGAATAAGCTCCTTAAGATTTTGAAGAACTTCGGGTGTAATGATAGCAGGCTTCGTGAACCTAACTCCTCCGTGGACAAATCTGTGGCCCACGGCATCTAATTTCTCCGCCGGATAGTGATTTGTCTCAAGCCACTCGAATAATTTTTCTATTGCCGATTCATGGTCTAAAATTCGGAGATCAATTTTATCCAAAGTATTACCCGCAGCACTTTTGACATGGAATGAACCGGCACTTAGGCCTATTTTTTCAAAGCTTCCTGATATACTAATGCTTTCAACGCTGTTCATGCTATAGAGCGCAAACTTTAAGCTTGAAGAACCGCAGTTAACAGTCAGTATATCTATAAAGACCTCCATAATTTAATCACTTATACTTATTTAACCACATATCATCCAAAGAACGAAATTCTTATTAAATCTAAATGCAAACCGTGTAACAGACTAAATATGGCAATATAATTCCTTGCAACCATTAAGGAATTATTATTAAGCGCTTATTTCTAGAAGATGATTCCGCCAGATTCTATGACTGACCTTCCCCCTGAGAACTGGACCAGCTATAAGTAGAGAAATCTGGCAAAATAACCCTATATAACAGGAGGAAAGCGGGAGAGCGTTGGTCCGGTAGATAAAATCACGAGAACAATGGCAGAAAAAGCATTGAAGTCTCGAATTGGTGAAATTGTTCAAGGTAAGTATAAGCTTGAAGAAAAAAAGAAACCGGAACAATTTAAGTCTCTTATTGAGAAATATCTTGTTTGGGCTAAGAAATGACAAACAATAAAACACTCTGACATTGGTCAAATAAATTACCAATTTGCTATATTAACCCACAAGATTTATATTAGCTATCTTAATTCTTAAAGGAGCATTAGAATGAGAAAAGTTATCTTATTTTTATCAGTATTATTAGCTGGGTCATTTAACGCAAGAGAATCCAGGTATGTATGATAAATTTCAAACGATCATAGGATACTTAGTCGGAAAAAATGATAATAAAGAATCTCTTGCCGGAATCAATATCAGTAATCTTTTTCTCCCGGATGAAGATAGTGATGTGTCTGTCGCCAGAAACATAAATGCCACTTTCCTTATATGTTTATCCGGCAAAACCCATCCGCGATATTATGAAGCTGAACATTATCTTTCAAAGATGCAGCAGCATCCCTCCGTAGGCGAAATAGCATCATTCTTTTTGAAAGGATTATCGATTATTCCCCGTGAAATCTCAAGCATATGTTTAAACGGCAGCTCCACAGAAAAAAATCTAAATGAGCTCTATTCATGGATTATAAATGATTCATCTTATTCCCATCATAAAGATGCTCTTGAAAAGGTGCATTCATTTTTCTTCCCCGAGGGGGTATTGGTACTTAACCGCATTCCTGAGATGATTGATGAGCTTCGTCATAAGAGGACGATTACCCATTTACAGCTCAATCCTAATCCAATAAAAAATCCCTCCAAGGAGATTCTCTTTACCTCCAACTTACTCCTTACCACACCTGCCGATTCCAGTGATATTGATTTATTGCCTTTAAACGAACCCATACGAAATAAGCTTAAAAATGTCATAAAGGAAAATCAATTGCACTGGTATGATCATCCAATTCAAATAGGTGTAGATAAAGAAAGCAATGAATTGCTCTATGGCCTGAGAGAACTGGACAAAGCTGTAAACTATGAGTCACATCGCGGTTCAATAACGGATACTACAAGGATGAATTGTGTTCTTTCTGTTTCAGTAACCCACAAAGGACTACATGATATTGCCAAGGAGTATATTGAAGAAGAGCTGAAAAGTTGCACTGATATCCGTCATCTCAATGTCTATTTATTTACCGAGGAGGACACCAGGAAATTAAATGATGAAATCCTTATCCCCGCTGCAGAAAAATATTTCACAGACCAGGATGCTGCTATTCTCCATGAAATTGTCGGTGTTGACGGCGAGTATGGGAGGCACTACAGCTTTCTTAAGGCAGTGGCTGCTTTTTGGAAGGTATTTATTGACTCTGCAATAAAAGGAACATTTAAGATAGATCTTGACCAGGTATTCCTAGAGGAAGAACTAGTGAATATCACCGGTTCCTCGGCTTTCGAACATTTTAAAACTCCACTGTGGGGAGCTAAAGGGATCGATCACTGGGGAAGCCATGTCGAACTCAGTATGATTGCCGGAGCCTTAGTTAATAAAGGGGATATTGGTAAATCGTTATTTACTCCAGATGTTAACTTTCCCTCAGATAACGTCGAAGCGGATGAATGGATTTTCCATAGCGGCCTTCCGCAGGCTCTTTCCACTCGAGCAGAGATGATGACTCGATACAGTGACGGAAATCTTGACGGTACTAAACAGTGCATTCAACGCATTCACGTTACGGGCGGCACCAACGGGATTCTCGTTGACGGCTTGAGACGGTATCGTCCTTTTACACCAACTTTTATAAATCGTGCTGAAGACCAGGCCTATATTATGTCCGTACTTTTCAGAAGAGAAAACGGCAACCTGCTTAGATATGCTCATAAAGACGGCTTGATTATGCGTCATGACAAAGAAGCATTCAGCCGGAGAAGCCATAGAATCTGCGAAGATTGGGATGCTACGAGGTGACTACGCACGCATACTCTGGTTTTCCTATTACGCCCGCGCCTTACCCTGGCCTATAAATCAGATAAAAGATACACTTGATCCCTTCACTGGTTGTTTTATTTCTTCTTTACCCTCTACGGTGGTATTCCTCAGACTGGCACTCAAAGCTGCCTCATTCTTCAGTGATAAAAGAACAGAAAAAAACAAAGAGGGTCTGCAATTTTTAACCACAGGCGCGCAACAACTGGATAAGATAACTAATTATTTACATAAAGAACCTAATCCCCTTATTAAACAATACGCACGAGAAAAAGAGGGATGGAATCTATATTATGATATCCTTGACAGATTTGAGGCAGAATTAAAGATAGGCGATTCCTTTGCACTGGAATTGAAAAAAAGAGCAGTGAACCTGGTTAACAATTGTAAAATGAGTTTTAGTTAACCCTGACCTGCCCCCCTATAATAGGTCCATATTTAGAATTAATTACACAGTCTTTTGCTTTCTATCGCAACTGTACGCTCGTCCGTTGAATAGCACTCTCAAGGCTGAAACACGGGTTCGAATCCCGTAGGGGCTAGCAAATAATCTAACAAAATAAGCATATTACAAATACGATTAAACTCTAACATTCAGGCCAAACTTCCTTAAAGTTTCTATCAAAAAAATAACTTAACTTATGGTCCTATTATAGGGGAGCAGTATAGTCGATAAATTAATCCAAGAATTGTTTGCCTAAAAAGCTGCTAGCTTATCTGTAAGCACTAGCTAGCAACTCAACATATTATAATCTGAAGAATTTTGTACAAGCATTACAACTACCGCACACATGATGGTTAGTGTAGAATATATCTATAAAAGAAAGTAAGAATAAGAACAGATGAAGAAACGCAAAATCATAGCTCCATATACGATTAAGGGTGAATGGTGGCATCGGCTGGATGACGGCAGATTACAGTGTGATTTATGCCCCAGATACTGTAGACTTCGTGAGGGTCAGCACGGTTTCTGCTATATAAGGCAGGCTTGTAATCGCCAGATTGTGCTAACCAGTTACGGGCGTGCATCTGGATTTTGTATCGATCCCATAGAGAAAAAGCCACTGAACCATTTCTATCCCGGAAGTAGTGTATTGTCCTTTGGAACAGCCGGATGCAATTTAGGTTGCAAATTCTGCCAGAATTGGGACATTTCGAAAGCAAGGGAGGACGAAAGACTTACATCTCCGGCACTTCCTGAAGATATTGCGCAGGAAGCAAAAGAACACGGTTGCAGAAGCATTGCTTTTACATATAACGATCCCATTATTTTTGCCGAGTATGCTATAGACACAGCTATTGCAGCGCATGAACTCGGAATAAAGACTGTTGCGGTATCCTCAGGATACGTATCACATGAGTCCAGGAAGGATTTCTTTGCGCACATTGACGCGGTCAACGTTGACTTAAAGGCTTTCACCCAGGAATTTTACGGCAAGATCTGCCTGGCTCAACTTGAGCCAGTTTTAGACAACCTGAAATGGATTAAAAATGAGACGGATGTATGGCTCGAAATAACCACCCTGTTAATTCCTGCTCACAATGATTCGAGTGATGAGATTAAAAAGCTTTCCGAGTGGGTTTTAGATAATCTCGGCTCTGAGGTACCTTTGCATTTCTCTGCCTTTCATCCCGACTTTAAAATGATGGATGTCCCCCCTACCCCTCCTTCTACCCTGCAGAGAGCGCGCGCGATCGCTAAAGAGGAAGGCCTACACCATGTGTACACGGGAAACGTCGACGATAAAGAAGGGCAGTCTACATATTGCTCCTACTGTGATAATCTCCTCATAGAGCGCAACTGGTATGAATTGGGCAAATGGAATCTTGATAAAGACATATGTTGTAAATTCTGCGGAACAAGATTAACCGGCTGTTTTGATACTAAACCCGGCACCTGGGGATCGAGAAGGCTCCCCGTTTTTATACATTCTGGGACAAGGAAAAGGGGATTATCACAGCTCCAGAATAATACACGTCCGGTATGAGCTGCAGATCTAAGTAGCAATATTAGATAAAAATTGCATCCGGGGAAAAACGATTATCAAGAAATGAATAATATCAGGCCTTCTATCGGCGGACACTGGTATCCGCATAACACTGAACTCCTTGTTCAAAATCTGGAGAGATATCTTTTAAATGCGGAGGTTAAAAAACCGGATGGAAAGTTATACGGAATCATAGTTCCCCACGCTGGTCATATGTACTCAGGTCAAGTGGCTGCACATGCCTTTAAGTGCATTCTAGGTATGGATTTTGATACGGTAATTGTTGTGTCTCCCTCTCATTTCCTACCTGAAGGTAATATTATCACTACTTCTCACGACGCTTATCAAACCCCGATGGGTAAAGTTGAAATAGACAGAGTTCTCTTGAATGAAATCGAGAATAGGCTCAAGGAGAATTTTGAGGAAAAGTTAGTATATGTAAGCAAGGACCCAGAGCATGCGATTGAGGTAGAATTGCCTTTTCTACAATATATACTGAAGTCTGTTCGTTTGGTGCCTATTATGATTTTTAACCAATCTTCTGAGATAGCTAGCGCTTTGGGACATTCGATTGCTCAAGTGACCGCGAATCGTAATGCACTCCTCGTCGCAAGCTCGGATTTATCCCACTTCTACCCTAACAGAATCGCAAGAAAATTCGATGAGGAGATGCTAAAGCGTATCGAAGCATTTGATCCCGAGAGTGTGATCCAGGCGGAGATTATGGAAAGAGGTTTTGCCTGCGGAAGGGGAGCGATAGCGGCTGTTCTATATGCCTGCCGCGAGCTCGGAGCTAATAAGGTAAAAGTTCTTAACTATGAAAATTCAGGTGAAGCTACAGGCGATTATGACTCCGTTGTCGGTTATGGAGCGGCAGTTATATATAAATCAAATCAAGCTAATTAAGAAAAAAGATCTAGCGGTGGAATATAAACTGGGTTGATTGATTTTTTGCATTATTCTTCCGGCGAGCACCAACTAGTTCTTGCTTCACTTCACTATATCTACTATTCTCTCGCTATTCAGATAAAACATTCGAAACAATGACCAAGAAACTCAGATTTACAAACGAAGAAATAGCAGACGCCCTTGAGCGAATATCTTCGCTGCTTGAAGTACAAGGAGCGAGCAATTTTCGTGTGAGAGCTTATTTAAATTCCGCAACCACAGTAAGAGATTTAAAAACTCCTCTAACAGAAATCCTCGAATCTGAGGGAGTGAATGGACTCGAAGCACTGCCCAGCATCGGGAAGAGCATAGCATCAGTAATCTCTGAGCTCTTGTCGACCCGGTCGCATAGCGCTGCTTGAACGCCTGGAGGGTCAAGCTTCGCCCGAGGAACTCTTCGAGACGGTTCCGGGAATAGGGGAGAAAACCGCTCACAGGATTCATGAGACATTGGGTATCGAAACTTTGGAGGGGCTCGAACTAGCGGCACACGACGGAAGATTGAATAGAGTGCAAGGACTAGGTAGAAGAAAAATCCAAGGAATAAAAGACGCATTGTCCAGGATTCTTTCACGGTCCTCTAGGCGCAGAGCGCGCAGACTACGCTGGCTTGAACACGAGATGAAAGAAATTAGTTTTCATAAGCCCAAAGTAGAGCTTGTGCTCGAGGTGGACACTGAATACAGGGAAAAAGCCGCCCGCGGCTTATTAAGGAAAATTGCACCAAAGCGTTTTAATCCCTCGGGAGATAAATGGCTTCCGATTTACCATACTGAAAAAAGCGGTTGGTCATTCACTGCCCTATTCTCTAACTCACCCTTGGCTCATAAACTTCACAGAATAATAGACTGGGTTATCATCTATTATGAGAAGGACGGAGAAGAAGATCAGTGCACTGTAGTAACAGAGTGGCATGGACAATTAAGGGGAAGAAGGGTTATCCGGGGCAGAGAATCTGAATGCGCTGAATACTATAGCCGCCACAAAAGAGAAGATGTCTATTCAAAAAATTGGAATTAGAAAATCTTAATTCTGAATCTTGGATAATTTTTATGTAGCATACATAAATTGCTGCAATCCTTGTTCAGTGGGGGGCATGTTTGAAAATTCGCTAAGGGAGTGGGAGAGCGAAGGAGAGCTTAGCCTAGAATTGGATAAGTGGGTTGATTATTACAACAGAAGCTACCTTCATTCAGCACATGGATACCGTACACCAATTAAGGCAGAAGAGGATTACTACAGGAATAGTACTTCACATAAAAACGCAGCTTGAGTATTTTGGGTAGGGCAATACACCTGTTTGTCTCATATGTATTGAACCTATACAAGAACTTGCAAATAAAAATTAGAATTGATATATTGAAATAGTGGGGGATACATGATAGCCGTCGTTGAGAAGAACTGGAAAAAACTAATATCTTTAATAGTTATCATAGTAGCTCCCATTGTTCTTTATGCGGCAACTATTTGTCACCCTGAACTCGATCGTTCGTCGATCTATGGCTCGTAAGTGCTTATGAAGCGGGATCCTCAGTCCCCGGAGGTCCAGAAGGGCCGGAAGAACCTCCCGGACCCAGCGGAAGCTCATGTGCCGTTGTCGGGAACAGCAATGGAAATGAAGGTTTAGGCAGTCTGCTCGTTTACGCCCTTATCCCTTAAACAAATAACGCAAGAATAAGCTCATAAATCTAAAACAGAAAGAATTGCGTAGCCGATATCTCTGATAAATCCAAAGATAAAAAAGGGTTGCACAAGCTGAATCACACTTAATTATTTGGGAATTACTAAGGAAAGATATGAAGCAAAACTGAAACAGCATGATACAGAATTAAACAGTATTGAAGATAAATTAAAAAGTGTAGATGAACTTAAAAAGGGAGCATTAATCTGAGTCATTGCTTGATTGTTTGAATCTAATATTTAGAATTGCGGATATCCTTAGAACAAACAAAGGCTAAGGGAGAGCATAATGGAGGACGATCTAAAGACTTTTATCCACAATCTGCCGAAAGCTGAACTCCACCTGCACATAGAAGGCACGCTTGAGCCGGAGCTGCTCTTCGAGCTTGCAGAGCGAAACTCAGTGAAGCTTCCTTACGCCTCTATCGAAGCCGCGCGCAAGACTTATCATTTCAGCAGCTTGCAGGATTTTCTGAACACCTATTATCAATGTGCGAGGGTGCTCCTTCACGAGCAGGATTTCTACGATCTGACACAAGCTTATTTAAATAGGGCCGCTTCACAGAACGTACGTCATACAGAAATCTTTTTCGATCCCCAAACCCATACCGCACACGGCGTCGCTTTCGAGACCATGCTAGACGGCATCACGGATGCTCTGCAGGATGGAAGGCGGGAGCAGGGCATCAGCTCGGAGCTTATCCTCTGCTTTTTACGCGATTTAAGCGCTAAGTCGGCAATGAAGACACTCCGGCAGGCGTTACCCCATAAAGACTGTATCATAGCCGTGGGTCTCGATTCTTCCGAGATCGGCAATCCGCCGGTTAAGTTCAAAGAAGTCTTCGATCTTGCACGCAGAGAAGGTTTTCTATGCGTCGCCCATGCAGGGGAGGAAGGCCCCCCCGGATATATCCGGGAGGCACTCGACATACTCAAAGTAGTGCGCATCGATCACGGTGTTAAATGTCAGCAGGACGAAATATTAATGCAGCGTCTGATTGACACCCAGATACCGCTCACCATCTGCCCGCTATCAAATATCAAACTACATATTTTCGATAAAATGCGCGACCATAATTTCAAATATCTCCTCGAGCGCGGTCTTTGCGTCACGATCAATTCCGATGATCCGGCTTATTTCGGCGGCTACATCGAAGAGAATTACATAGACCTTCAGAAAGCCCTCGAGCTTACCCGCGGACAGCTTGCGCAGGCCGCTAAAAACAGCTTTGCCGCCTCATTTCTGAGCGATACCAAAAAACAGCTCTATATCGACGAAATCGACAGATTGTGAAGAAAAGGGGCATGTCCGACCCGGTGCAATAGAAACAACCTGCAGCTCTATGAAGAGGCTTATCAGCCTAGCTGGACGAGGTTATGCCTGTTTGATGAGAAATGAGCATATATCTTAGCAGAATGAAAAAATTATTTTGATATAAAACATTTTTTCCCAGCCAACTGGCCATACATCTTTGTACGAGCGTCAGCAATTGCCGAGTGTGCTTGAATCGGATTGGGAACTTGCTGAAGCTTATTCATCGCACGGGTTATATAAACAATCATCGACCTTAATCTATAAATTGGCCTGCCCCCTATAATAGTTCCACAAGTTAAGTTGTTTTTTTGATGTATGAAAAAGTGTAACTATTCTTAAAATCACGACTCACATAGTTTAGTTATATATAATTTCAAATACTATTAGGGAATAGAATCAGTAATCACTTAATTTACATCATCACTATTAGCTGAAAACTCTAAAATATCCTTAAATTCATATATATTCTTCATATCTATTAGTATTTGGTTCGAACTCTGTTCCATTAGGGCTACCAAATGATTTCAGTGACTTACAGCACTTTCTGTGCTTTGCCCATTCGTAATGTCAGTGGATTTGTCAGTAAGTTGTATAAAAATAAGAACCGTACTCCTCTCAATTGCTTCAAATTTATTCTAGTCAAATCTTGTAATCTTGCTATTATATCCAAACTTATATCTACAGTCTTTCAGGCAAATAATGTAAAATAATTTTATGCAATGCAGACTTTGCTTAGAAGAAAAAGAATTGCAAAATAAATCTCATATAATCCCTCAATTTATGCACAGTCAGTTATTAAGTGAGAAAGGGTACTTCCACAAACTTAAAAAAGATACTCTTGAGAAATTCCGTTCAGGAAAGTTACCAAAGGAATTTAAGACAGGTGAATATGAAAGCGATATATTATGCAGACACTGTGATAATGATATTCTTAACCAGAGATATGAAGATTACGCCTCAAAAGTGTATCAGTTAATTAACGGGGAGTTAGAATCATTTAAGGATATAGAAATTGAAGAATATAAGAATCCAAAAGACATGAGTGGCAAGAGAATAAAGAATATAGATTACTCCACGTTTAAACTATTTTTATTATCAATCTTATGGAGAGCGAGCATTGCAAAAAGAGACTTCTTTGCTGAAGTAGATCTAGGAGAAAAGCACGAGGAAATAATAAGAAATATGCTACTTGATGGAGACCCAAAGCAACCAGATGATTACCCTTGTTTTATATACGATATGAGAGAAGACCAGCCATTACTAGAGGGATGGATTTTCCAGCCAAGGTTTCATAAAGTAGATGGCAACATAAGTTATGAGTTTATGATTTCAGGGCTAGCATATAGGTTCACAATCTCAGAGTTTGCTAGACAAACTATTGCACTTGCAGGGGTAATAGACAAAGATAACAGCATGATAATTTGGAAAGCACCTGAGGGAATGGGGAAATATTATTATAGTCAATTCAGAGAATATTATTATCGAATAGCAGAAACGGAATAAAGGGGTTATTCACTAGCAGATCATAGATTGTAAAAAGGAAAGATTGTAGTGATGTAATCAAAATATTTGAATCTTTATGAATTAATCATGAGAAACTAGCCAATATTTCACTTCCTTTAATTACACTCTCTTGAGGATGAGAATATCTTTCAGTCATTCTTATAGATGAATGACCCAATAACTCAGCTACAGCAGGCAAGGGAATATTAGCTTCTACAAGCCTTGTGGCAGCTGTATGTCTTAAATCATGGAATCTAAGACCTTCAATACCTGCTTGCTTACATGCGTATCTAAATGCCCTTTGTAACCACGTTCTAGCCCCACTCCTAGTATCACTTATATGAAATACATATTCTGCCCCATCACTTTGTAACTTCCTTTCTAGAAGAATTTTCCTGATAACACTGTTAATTGGAACTTTACGTGATTTCTTTGATTTGCTATGCGTATGAGGAAGGTTTATATACCCCTCTTTTAAATCAATCCATACCCACTCAAGAAATAGAACCTCATCTCTCCGCATTCCTGTATTGAGAGCAAGCATTATTATATCAGCAAGCTCTGGAGAGCAATGTTTAAGTAATTCCTCTTGCTCACTAATAGAAAGGACTCGCTCTTTTATGTCATTTACTTGAGGTAGTCCTGATTCACTTACCGGGTTCCTTCCAAAAAACTTCTTACGACTATAGGCATAATTAAATAAATGTCTTATCACAACAAGGTCTCTTACAATGGTATTTAGCTTTACCCCATCATCAAGTCGCCTCTGTTTAAAAATATCTATGTCCGATGCTGATATTTCGTTAAGCCTCTTTGCACCGAATAACTTTAAAAAGTGTGAGACAGCCTGAGCACTTCTAGAATGTGAGGTAATTTGCTTTACATACTCTTGATGGTGTAGATACTCGGCGGAAATTTCATCAAAAGTAGGGCTTACAGCCTCAAGCATATCGTACTGACCAAGCTTAACTTGCCGCTCTTTTTCTTGAAGAATTTGTTTAGCCATAGCCTTTGTTGCTATTCCTGTCTTCCCAATTGTTTCCCTTTTTATCTTACCGTTAGGTACTTTGTATTCTATAACCCATGACTCACCTCTTAGAAATACGCTTCCCATTATTTCTTAACCCCCTTTTTTCTATTCTTCTTTTTCTCAAGTTCTTCCAATGGGTCAATCTCTCTTTTTTCTTTTCCTACATAAATACAATGAGTTTTGTTTTGTTAGGTGTAGTAGGCATACCAATAACTGCCATGACCTTTTCCGCCTTCTGTACATTTCGTACATCCGCAGTTAGCTGGCTTTTGTTGATATACGACTGCCGGGGGGAGGATGGAGCGTATATGATTATAGAGTTGTCGTAGTTCCTTCAAGTCGAGTTTGTATGTGTCTTTAATTAGCTTAACTAACATAATTATATATGATAACATATTTTACAATGAAGTAAAGTTTTTATCTGCAACTTCTAAGCAAAGAAAAACGTCTATAAGAGGAGGGGAATTAGCTAGATTAAATTATACTGCTCCCCATTAAGAAGCTAGTAGAATAAGCTAGTTAAACTCGATGCGGTTACCTACATTCAGCCCACGGATACCACACACCGATTCAGGCTTAATTGTATTGCATATAGAGAGTTAATCCTTGATTTAAATCCTGAACCTGTGATAAGATGGTATTATTTAGTATGTACATAATAAATTTAAAGGGGGTGTAGCATGAAGTTTAAAAATAGATTCTCATTATTCTTAGTTACTTTGCTTATTATTAGTTTCTTCTTTCTAGCTTTACCTGAAACGGGGTATTCGGGTGCGGCAGATCCTTGCTGCGGTGTTGTGGCACCTACACCAATCCCAACCTTATCGCAGTGGGGTCTTTTAGCTATGGCTGGTATTTTGGGAATAGTAGGATTTATGGTTATTCGTAGAAGAAGGAAAGCGACTACTTAAATCAAGCTTCTAAACTTATAAACTATAGGGGAGCTTCGGCTCCCTTTTTTATTTAGTATTGATATTCATAATTCCAACTTAAACCGAGCTTGACAAAAGGGGGGCAGTACAAAACCCGATTCAGTTACCTTCATTCAGCACATGGATACCACACACTATTTCAGGTAGAAGAGGAATATTGCAAAAATCATACGAATGTCTGAACGAATATACTTAATTGTGACCTGCCCCCCCCTATAATAGGTCCATAAGTTAAAGAAACTATCCCTGCTTATATGTCTTGTGTCATATATACTTACAACCTCTTCCAGACACAATAGTCCAGATAATAAAAAATATGAATTAATTAGAGGGGTTACGCCTACTCTTGAAACGGCATGGTATATGCATTACTTAAAATAGTAAGATAGGTTTGGGGAGGTGAGTTATGAGGGGTTT
>PVMK01188562.1_pt1 | contig 21109 bp, 23 predicted proteins | sample 1853481 | NCBI WGS metagenome assembly PVMK01 (sample SAMN08533507, study PRJNA380276) | Marine sediment metagenome, whole genome shotgun sequencing project.
CATATTAACCAATCTGGACGATCCTGTGCTGGCAGAGAGCTTTACCGCCCATATCGATTTAATCAGCCGGCAGCATCTGGTACTGGTCGACATGCTGAAGCCGCGGGTGCGACCCGATTTTTTCAGGTCCTTCGGTAAACACTGTTGATGACATCTACAAAAAGCTGGGCGGACATATTTTATGGCGACATCTGCGTGAGATTGAAAATATTCTCCAGCGCCGCGGTATTGGCTTCTATCTGTTGGAAAACGAGAATTTGTGTGTCGATCTTGTGACCAAGTATTTATCCATTAAGAGAAGACAGATACTGTAGAAAAAAAAGAAAGGTTCAGAGGTTCAGGGTTCAAGGTTCAAAGGTTCAGAGATTCAGCTTTGAGATAATTCTAAACCGTTTATTCATTTGGCCGGAATGGAGAATACATGAGAATAGAACGATTTGAGGATATTGAGGCATGGCAATTGGCACGAGAGCTAACTCGCAAAGTTTACAGCTTGACAAAGAAGCCCGAATTTGCTCGTGACTATGGTTTGAGGAGGCAAATACAGGATGCAGCTGGGTCAACCATGCATAATATTGCGGAAGGATTCGATTCTGAGACAAATCCTGAGTTTGTTCGTTTTCTTCGATATGCAAAGCGGTCTTGCACCGAAGTGCAAAGTGAGCTCTACGTCGCATTGGATCAGCAATACATAACAAATAGTGAATTTCAGGATGTATATGAACATACCGGACGCACTCGTGCTGCCATTCGGGGTTTCATAAAATACCTTGTTTCCTATGAACGAGATCAACGAAACAATTCTAACCCTGAACGGTGAACCCTGAACCTTTGAACCCGCATACCTATGATCATCGATTTGCAAAAATTTATCACCGAGGAAAGACCTTATTGGAATGAGCTCGAATCCGAGCTGGACAGGCTCGAAAAGCGGCCGGAACTCAAGTTGAGCCTATCACGGCTTGAACGCTTTCATTATTTGTATCAGCGCACATCCGGAAGCCTGGCAAAGATCAAAACCTTTGCCTCCGAGCCAAACACGCGGGCTTTTCTCGAATCACTGGTCGCAAGGGCTTACGGCGAGATTCACGAAACCCGGGAGCGGCCCCATCGACTCGCACCGCTGCACTGGTTTTTCGTGACCTTTCCGCAGACTTTCCGCAAACATGTTCATGCTTTTTGGATCTGTCTGGCCGCCATGCTCGTGGGAAGTGCCTTTGGCGGCTTTGTCATCATTGCAGATCCGGCGTCCAAGGATGTTCTGTTGCCTTTTGGGCACCTGCAGGGGGACCCGTCCGATCGGGTTGCCCGGGAAGAAACGGTGAATGAGGATCGACTGGCGGGTGCCAAAACCTCTTTTTCTTCCCGTCTAATGACCCATAATACAAAAGTTGCCATCTTTACTCTGGCATTGGGGCTGACCTGGGGAATCGGAACCCTGATTATGCTATTTTACAACGGGGTTATTTTAGGGGCGGTGGCACTGGATTATGTCTTAGCCGGAGAAACAACATTTTTGTTGGGCTGGTTGCTGCCGCACGGGGCGATAGAAATTCCGGCCATTATTTTGGCCGGGCAATGCGGCCTGGTCCTGGCCGGTGCGCTTATCGGTTGGGGAAAACCGATTTCGTTGAAGATGAGGTTCCGGAAAATAAGCGCTGATTTGGTTACCCTGATATTTGGCATCGCCGTGATGTTAACCTGGGCCGGCATCATTGAAGCTTTTTTTTCCCAGTATCATGAACCCGTTTTACCCTATGAAGCAAAGATCGGGTTTGGCGTACTGGAGCTGATTCTGCTGGTGTTGTTTCTGGCAAGATCGGGGAAAGGAGCTGGAAGCTCCAAGGCGCAGGGCTCAAGGCTCAAGGCGCACGGCTAAGGATGCCAGCTTTGGAAAAATTTTTAAGCACTTAGAAGTAAATTTTGTGCACTTTGTGTCAAAATATCTATTCATAAAAAGACATAGCGTAGCGATACCATAATTTTAGGCATTTTTCCAGAATATGGGTTTTACCATGAGTATCGGACAAACAAATACATTAACCATCAAGACCCCGGAAGGAATCGAATTTTCCCTCCTGCTGGCCGGACCCGTTACGCGGTTTCTGGCCTGGTCGGTTGATTTACTGGCCATTCTGGCTGTTAACAAACTGCTGACGGTGCTGCTGGGGATGATGGGGATTCTGAGTCGGGATCTGGCAGGGGCCGCTATCATTTTAGGTTATTTTGTGGTTTCCATTGGATATGGGATAGCCCTGGAATGGCACTGGCACGGGCAAACCCTTGGTAAACGCTTACTGCGGTTAAGAGTGAATGACGTCAACGGACTACATCTGCAATTCAGTCAAATTGTGATTCGGAACCTGCTTCGGTTTATAGACAGTTTGCCGGCGCTCTATCTGGTTGGCGGTCTGGCATGCCTTGTTAACAGACGGGCCCAGCGACTCGGCGATATTGTAGCCAACACCATTGTGGTGTGGAATCCGCACGTCGACGAGCCCGATCTGGACCAACTACTTGAAGGAAAGTATAATTCTTTTCGTAACTATCCGCACCTGGAGGCCCGTTTGCGACAACATATTTCCCCCTCCGAAGCCCGAATTGCTTTGCAGGCCCTGGTACGACGGGATGAACTTGAGCCCCGGTCACGCGTGACTCTTTTTGACAATATGGCCGCCCACTTTAAATCCATCGTAACATTTCCTGCTGAAGCCATCGACGGCATATCCGATGAGCAGTATATCCGTAATGTCGTGGATGCGCTGTACCGGACAAGAGGGGTCAAAGGTTCAGAGGTTCAGGGTTCAAAGGTTTGACGTTCAGGCCAGCGGCGGTGCTCGTATGAGACTCCGCGAGGCCGAACAGCGAACCGCAGAACCTCGGGAAAAGCGAACCGCAGAATATCGAATGTCGAACCGCAGAATGTCGAAGGATAGAATCGCTGCGCTCTGTCTTTTTTAAAAAAAGAGTTTCCTTGAAATCCTGTCCCCAAATCTGCTATCTATAGTTCAAAATTTCGTTGTTTCTACAACTTAAGGAGGGACCCATGCGCAAATCAGCCATAAATTTGGCCTGCCTTTTTATAGTCCTGGTTATTTTTAGTTTAATCGGGTGTGCCGGTGGACCACGGGGCAAGCTAAAAAGAGTACAACAACCCACCGAAGCCGGACTCAGGCAGGACTGGCAAAATTATACAGTATATTATCGGCGCAACCTGGCCTTTATTTACAAAATTAAAAATGATCACAAAATTATTCTGGATAATTCCTGGGTTGAAGTTTCGTCCGAGGATATGATGGCAAAAAGCAAAATCCTGGTTTCCACCTGGGTCAAGGAGATTTTAGGGCAAACTGATGAACTCTACGGCTATCTGGTCCATCGCTCCGCGGATATGACCTATGTCGGAATACTCGATGAAAACACCGTCGAGTTAAAATATACCTATCGTCGAACCTCAGGTCGCTAATGAAACCAATTATTGCTATTGTCGGTCGTCCCAATGTGGGCAAATCAACGTTGTTTAACCGCATTACCCATACCAGAGCTGCGCTGGTGGATGATTTTCCGGGCGTTACCCGGGACCGGCATTATGGGGATGCCAATTGGGATGATGTTGAGTTTACCCTGGTGGACACCGGCGGGTTTACCGAAGGAGACGATCTTGCAGATGCGATCCGGTTTCAGGTGCACCAGGCTATTGCGGATGCCGATGTGATCATGTTGCTGCTCGACGGCAAGGAGGGGATCTCCCCCTTTGATAAGGATATCATAAATCTGTTGCGCAGAATTGATAAACCGATTTTCCATGTGGTCAACAAAATAGACGGCGCCGAACAGGAGATTTATCTTTCAGAATTTTATCAATTGGGCCTGGAAACACTTTATCCGTTGTCTGCTGAGCATCGCTACGGCCTTACGGATCTTCTTGACGAGATGGTCAATGTCATTTCCGGTTTGGCCGCAGCGCCCCACGAAGAAGCGGCCGGAGAGATGATCCGCCTGGCGGTTGTGGGCCGGCCGAATGTGGGTAAATCTTCCTTGATTAACCGGATCCTGGGCGAAAATCGTTTGCTGGTCAGCAATATTCCCGGTACCACGCGGGATGCCATAGATTCGGTTTGCAAACTGAACGGGAAATCCTACCTTTTGGTCGACACTGCCGGCATTCGTCGCAAAGGCAAGGTATCCCGGAAACTTGAAAAGTTTTCCATCATCAAGGCCTTAAGAAGCCTGGAACGCTGCGATGTGGCGCTCATTGTCATGGATGCGGCCGAAGGGATTACCGACCAGGATATCAGCATTGCCGGTTATGCTTATGATCGGGGATGCGGCTGTGTATTCCTGTTGAACAAGTGGGATCTGGTGGAAAAAGACAGTCATACGGTCAAAGCGTATTACGAGCGGTTGCGAGAGCAGGCCAAGTTTCTCAGCTTTGCGCCGGCCATGACAATTTCAGCCTTGACCGGCCAGCGGATTACAAAAACGTTCAAACTGGTGGATGAGGTTTATAATCAGTATGTGCATCGTATTGCGTACCGGTCAGTTGAATAGAATCCTGGGCAAGGCCATCGAGAAAAATGCCCCTTCAATGCATCGTGGAAAACAAATAAAGTTTTACTACGCGGCTCAGATATCCACCCGACCGCCCACCATCGTTTGCTTTGTCAACTATCCGCAGGCGATTCATTTTTCCTATAAACGCTATCTGATCAACCAGCTGCGGGAAGAAAGCGGTCTGGACAAAACACCGATTCGTATGATTTTTCGACAAAGGGAAGGCAAACACGCCAAGCAAAGGAGAAAATGAGTAATTCAGTAGTAATGCTGCGATTGGGAGCTTTTCGTAGGTTTGGGATTCAGCCCGGCGTGAGCGCTGCGCTTAAGGATCGGCCTACGGCCTTGAGGTTAGAGGCCACACGACCATGTCAGAGGTGGGAGGAGCGCTTCGCTTTAGGTTTGAGGCCAAAAAAATATCGGAACATATTTGCCTCAAACCTCAGACCTCCAACCTCCAACAGCCGAAGGCATTGCCTCTAACCTCTAACCTCAAGCCCCGAAGGGGCGCTCATTAAATTCCGCAGGAATTTAAATATGGACATCTTCGACTATCATGCTCAAAAAGCTTCGGATGCCAGCCGGCCCCTTGCGGAACGGATGAGGCCCAGGAGCCTGGATGAGTTTGTCGGCCAGCTGCATGTGGTGGGAGAGGGCAGCATCGTTCGCAGCGCCATTGAGCAGGATCGTATTTTTTCCATGATTCTCTGGGGTCCGCCGGGTTGCGGCAAAACCACCTTAGCCAGAATTATTGCGGCCGAAACCCGTTCCTTCTATGTTCACTTTTCGGCGGTGCTCTCCGGGGTTAAAGAAATACGCGGGGTGATTGCCGAGGCTCAAAATCAGCAAAAGCTTTATCGCAAACGAACGATTTTGTTCGTCGATGAAATCCACCGCTTTAACAAATCCCAGCAGGATGCATTTTTGCATCATGTCGACAGCGGGTTGATCACATTGATCGGTGCCACCACTGAAAACCCTTCTTTTGAAGTGATCTCTCCCTTGCTGTCCAGATGTCGGGTAATTACCTTGAAAATGCTCACCTCCGATGATATCGGCGCCATCATTAATCAGGCCATAAAAGATCCGGACCGGGGGTTGGGTGGTTTGAATCTTGTGCTCGCGACAGATGCGCTCTCTTATCTAATCGGAGTCGCCGACGGCGATGCCAGAATGGCTCTAAACAGTCTTGAAGTTGTTGCATCTTTGCTGGAAAACAAAAGGGATCCTTCCGGAAAGGATGAATCGCTTTTAATTTCGATAAAAGATCTCGAGCATGCCTTACAGAAAAAGGCCCTTGTATATGATAAATCCGGTGAAGCGCATTACAACATCATATCCGCGTTTCATAAAAGCATGCGGGGCAGCGATCCGGACGCTGCTCTGTACTGGCTCGAAAGGATGCTTGCAGCCGGTGAAGATCCCCTCTACATTGCCCGCCGAATGGTTCGCTTTGCTTCCGAAGATATCGGCAATGCCGAACCCCAGGCACTGACAATTACCATGAGCGCCATGCAAGCCTTTCAATTTTTAGGGCATCCTGAGGGGGAGCTGGCACTGGCCCAGGCGGCTGTGTTTTTAGCTACGGCGCCCAAAAGCAACAGTATCTATTCAGGCTATGGCAAGGTGCAGGCAGTTGTTCGCAAGACCGGTTCTTTGCCGGTGCCGCTTCACATCCGCAATGCGCCGACCCGGCTGATGAAAAATCTCGGCTACGGCCAAGACTACAAATATGCCCATAACTACAAATATGCATTCGTGCCGCAGGATTATCTGCCTGAAGAACTCCAAGGCCAGTTTTATTACACTCCCAGCGAACGAGGCCATGAGAAAATCATCAAACAGCGGTTGGATAAATGGCGCCACTTACGCGAGACACACAAGCAAGTTGAAAAAAAGATCAAACCGAATAGAAAATAGAAATGCCTAAAATAAAACATTAAAATCCCAAATACCAAGCACCAAATTACAAATGGTTCGACAGGCTCACCACCCTGAACCCAGTCGAAGGGTAAATCCCAAATTTCAATATCCAATGACCAAAACAACCACAAAAGAATCAGGGCAGTCTATATTTATCAAGCATATCTTCACAGCAATGAGCAATTAGGTTCATTCTTTCTTCAATATTTTGAATTTTGGTCATTGTAATTTGCCCTTCGACCGGGCTCAGGGTGGTGAGCCTGTCGAACCATTTATAATTTGCTGCTTGTAATTTGGGATTTCAGCTTATTGACCTTGTATTCGGAAATATGTTATAGAATTCTGTTCTGAAATGAGATAGTTTCTATAAAACCAATAAGGGGAGGTATTGACCATGAGAGAAGTGGTTGTTGTCAGCGGATCCCGAACCGCCATCGGTGCGTTTGGGGGTGGTTTGATGAAGGTGCCGGTCGTGGAACTGGGTGCTGTTGTGATAAAAGATGTTTTAAAACGGATCAATTTAAGGCCGGTTGCCGGGGCGGCAGCTATGGATTTTGCTCCGGATAAGCTAAAGGATCAGGGAATTACGGATCTCGAAAAAAAGTCCTATGACTGGAATGACAGCGCCACTGAAGTGACCATTGACGAAGTCATCATGGGTAATGTCCTTCAGGCGGCCCAGGGTCAAAATCCTGTCAGGCAGGCCATGATTGCCGGCGGTATTCCCAAGGAAACACCGGCGATGGCCATCAATAAGGTCTGCGGCTCAGGGGCTCAAAGCCATTGCGATAGGGGCATCCGCGATTATGACCGGAGCGGCGGAAGTCATCCTGGCCGGGGGGCAGGAAAATATGAGTCAGGTGCCCATGGCATTGCCCAAGGCACGCTGGGGCCACAGAATGGAACTGACCGGCGTCGGAGATATTTACGATTTGATGGTATTCGACGGACTTTATGAAATATTCTACGGGTATCACATGGGTGTTACCGCCGAAAATATCGCTTCTATGTACGGAATCAGCCGACAGGAGCAGGATGAACTGGGCGTACTCAGCCACACCCGGGCTAGAGCCGCTATCAAGGAGGGGCTTTTTGCACAGGAGATTGCACCGGTGGTAATCAAGTCACGCAAGGGTGAAACCGTTTTTGATACGGATGAGCGCCCCATGGACACCGATATGGAGAAGATGGGCAGATTGCGACCGGCCTTTAAAAAGGATGGATCGGTTACGGCAGGCAATGCATCCGGAATCAATGACGCTGCGGCTGCGGTTTTGTTGATGAGCGCAGATAAGGGCCAAAGAACTGGCGCTGGAGCCGATAGTTAAAATTAAAGCCTTTGCGTCCGGTGGGGTTGACCCGGCCTATATGGGATTGGGTCCGGTCCCTGCCATTAGAAGAGCTCTCAAGGCAGCTGGTATGACCATCGCTGATATTGACATGATCGAACTCAATGAGGCCTTTGCGGCCCAGGCCATCGGCTGCATCCGGGAGCTCGGCATCGAAAATGACCGCCCCAATGAGCTTGGCAGCGGAATTTCTCTCGGGCATCCCATCGGCTGTACCGGTGCACGCCAAATGGTTACCGGAATCAACCATATGCAGCGCAAGGGCTACAACACCGGTTTGATTTCCATGTGCATTGGCGGTGGCATGGGGATGGCGATGATTGTAGAAAGATAGGTTCAGAGGTTCAGGGTTCTGGGTTCAGAGGTTGAGGGTTTTTCGATTTGGGATTTGGGAATGCGGTTCCGTCGTCATCCGATAGGACGGGACTATGCCGCGGCTAAAGATGGGGAATGTTGACGCAAAGAGCATAGAGCATGGTGCTTAGCGTGCAGGTCGGTAATTCGGAGATTTCGGAGAAATCTATCGCTATGCGCTCTGCCCTATGCGCCATGCAGTTTCAATCCGCAATCCCAAATCCCAAATCCGAAAGATCGACTGACCCTGAACCATTTTTTATCTTTTTTTTCTTTACTTTATTTTCAATTATTGCTAATACTTATTTGAATTTTTGAATGCGTTACCCCATTGATATTGTTGAGCAATAACGGGTGGTTTTGGGGGGCCATTGCGGGAGGAGGGAAACTGGGATGAGCGTTAGTCGAAAATTAGGAATACTGGTATTTTTTGGCGTACCGGCTATTATCGGTGGAGGAATTACCTACAGTATTTTTGATGGGAATTATATGCCGGTGCTCATTTATGAGATCATTCTTTTGTCGATCGCTGGAGTTTTTTTCAGCCGGTAATATCCGTACGCATTTGATTGCAAGACACCTTTTTGATTATCGCCACGGCCCAGACCCTTTGCTCACTGGTTTAATGTGCCGTGGCTTTTTTTTGCGGGGAAATTTTTATCCTTCCAGAATAAATCGGGCGGGTACACCCATCTTTCAGGGAGGTAATTTGAGCCCTATCATCACCGCGTGACATCATTTTGTGGTTTTTCCTGGCCTTATTTCTGGTATCCTGTTTTCTGCTGGGCTGGCTTCTGTGGCCGTTTTTATCTGTAATTGTTCTGGCTATCGTTGTCACCGGGGTTTTTAATCCGGTTTACCGCATTTTGCATCGTAAACTCAACGCGACGCTTTCTTCGTTGATCACCTGTATCATCATATTTTTCGTTCTCTTTGTACCGGTATCCGCCTTTGTAGGCATTTTAGCCAATGAAGCCTATGACCTGTATCTTACAGCCAGAGATGCGGTATTGAACAATCCAATCAAAGAGTTGCTCGAAAACAGTAAAATCGTTGACAAAATCAACGACATCCTAACGAACTTCGGGATAAAAATCAGCGGTGATGAGCTTAACAAAGGAGTCGCCGAACTTGGCAGGACCGTGGGGCTATTTCTCTACCAGCAGGCAAGGTCCATGACGGCCAATATCGTCAACTTTGTGGTGAACTTCTTTTTTATGCTTTTGATTGTTTTTTACCTTTTGATCGACAGCCAGCGGCTGGTGTCCTTCATCGTCGGGATTATCACCGCTGCCGGATGATCAGGATGAAAAACTCATTCAGAAGTTCAAGGATATGGCCGTTGCCATCCTGCTTGGTAATGGTCTGGGCGGATTAATCCAGGGAACTCTTGGCGGGATTGTTTTTGCACTTTTTGGTTTTAAATCACCGTTTCTCTGGGGCGTGATCATGGCTTTGCTCGCATTTTTGCCGATCGTAGGGGTCGGGGCCGTTTTCCTGCCGGCGGCGCTGTATTTGATTTTGCAGGGACGGTTGGCGGCCGGCATTTTCTTTATTATTTTTTATATACTGCTTTCGGGAAGTATCGAATACCTTTTCAAACCTAAACTGGTGGGAAAGCGCGTTCAGATGCACACCTTGCTGGTATTTCTCTCGCTAATCGGAGGCTTGAAGCTTTTCGGAATCCTAGGCATTATTTATGGTCCACTAGTGGCAACGGCGTTTCTAACTTTAACTGATATTTACGAATCCAGTTATCAGCGCATTGTTGAACCCGACGAGAAAATGACATGGTTAACAAATAACTCTCTCGTAGGGGTGTGGAGTTGAAATGATCCAAAATGAACCCATGAGTGAAGTCAGTATCGAGAAGGAGATGAAAAAATCCTATCTCGATTACGCCATGAGCGTCATTATCGGCAGGGCACTGCCGGATGTGCGCGATGGTCTTAAGCCCGTTCATCGGCGCGTGCTGTTTGCCATGCGCGAGCTTAAAAACGATTATAACAAAGCCTATAAAAAATCGGCCCGTATCGTTGGCGATGTCATCGGTAAATATCATCCCCATGGTGATGCGGCCGTATACGATACGATCGTGCGGTTGGCGCAGGATTTTTCAATGCGGTATCCCCTGGTCGATGGCCAGGGAAACTTTGGGTCTGTTGACGGAGATCGGCCGGCCGCCATGAGATACACGGAAATTCGGATGCAGCGGCTGACTCACCAGATGCTGGAAGACCTGGACAAGGAGACGGTTGAATTTGTGCCCAACTATGACGAATCGCTCAGTGAACCGTCGGTGCTGCCCTCCAAAGTACCCGCGCTTCTGGTAAACGGATCGACCGGTATTGCGGTCGGGATGGCTACCAATATTCCGCCCCATAATCTTTCCGAGGTTACCGATGCCATCACGGCCCTTATTGATAATCCGGAGATCACCTGGAATGAGCTGATGCAGCATATTTCGGGGCCGGATTTTCCCACCGGCGGCATTATTTACGGAATCGATGGCATCAAAGAAGCGTATAAAAACGGTCGAGGGATCATTAAAATCCGTGCCCGGGTGATCGTTGAAAAGGATAAGCGCACCCAGAGTGAGACGATTGTGGTAACGGAATTGCCTTACCAGGTCAACAAGGCCAAGCTAGTTGAAAAGATCGCCGCCCTCGTTCGAGATCGGCAGATTGAAGGCGTCAGATTTGTAAGGGACGAGTCCGACCGAGAGGGAATGAGAATCGCCATAGGTCTGAAAAAAGATCAGATCGCAGGTGTGATTATCAATCAGCTCTATAAACTGACGCGCATGGAGAACACCTTCGGTATTATTTTTCTGGCCATCGTCAACAATCGGCCCGAGCTGTTGACCCTCAAGGAGATCCTGGAATACTTTGTTCTGCATCGCAAGGATATTATTATTCGCCGCACCCGCTTCGATTTGCGAAAAGCCGAAGATCGGGCGCACATCCTGGAAGGTTTAAAAGTAGCCCTTGATAATCTGGATGATGTGGTGGCTTTGATTCGACACTCACAATCCCCGGCCGAGGCCAAGGATCGATTGATTGAGCAATACAGCCTGACGCCTATCCAGGCCCAGGCAATCCTTGACATGCGCCTGCAGAGGCTGACAGGACTTGAGCGTGAGAAAATAGCCGAAGAATACACAAATTTGCTCAAAGATATTGCCCGCTTCGAAGAGATACTCGCCAATGAAAGGTTGGTATTAAACATTATTAAAGATGAGCTTGGTGAAATTCAAAAAGAATACGGTGATCAGCGCGCCACAGAAATTGTCGGCAAGACCGTAGAAATTTCGATTGAAGACATGATCGTGGAAGAAGATATGGTTGTTACCATTTCCAAACGGGGATATATCAAACGAAATCCCATTACCCTATACCGGAACCAGCGCCGGGGAGGCAAAGGCAAAACAGGCATGGGCACCAAAGACGATGATTTCGTGGAGCATCTGTTTGTGGCCTCGACCCACCACACCTTTATGTTCTTTACCAGTAAAGGCAAGGTATACCGGCGCAAGGTGTATGACCTACCCCAGGCCGGCCGTATGAGTCTTGGTAAAGCGATCGTCAATCTCCTGAATCTGGAACCCGGTGAAAACCTGACCACGGTGCTGCCGATTCCGGAATTTGAACCCGGCTATCACATTCTCATGGCCACCAGAAATGGGCTTGTGAAAAAAACAGACCTGATGTCATTCAGTCGCCCCCGGGCCGGCGGTATCATCGCCTTAAAGCTTATGCCGGATGACGAATTAATTTCAGCCAGAATTACTGATGGAACGCTGAACGTCTTTTTAGGATCTCTCTTGGGCAAATCAATCCGGTTTCATGAGGCCAATATTCGGCCATCCGGCCGAACCTCTATGGGTGTGAAGGGAATGAATCTGGCATCCGGTGATCGAATTGTGGCAATGGAAGCATTAAGCCATGGTCAGACCCTGTTTGCCGTTACCGAGAATGGATACGGAAAGAGAACTTCCATTGATGAGTACCCTGTTCAGAAGCGGGGAGGCAAAGGGGTGATTTCAATTAAAACCACCCAGCGAAACGGCCGGGTAGTATCCATACTGCTTGTAGAAGAAGAAAACGACCTGATGTTGATGACAGATATCGGAAAAATTATTCGCATGCCCATTAAGGGAATTTCAGTGATCAGCCGCAACACCCAGGGCGTAAAGCTCATGGGGCTGGAATCTGACGAGAGAATTGTCGGTGCGGCACGATTGGCCGAAAAGGAAGAGTAGCATCTTTGGCCCGAATTACCCGGATTAGTAGACTTATAGATAATTATGTTCACTGTGTCGCAAAAAGATCTGTATCGAGAGCTATGTCTGGCTAAAGAAATGCCTCAAACTGCAAATTGCCTAAAATGCCTAAAATTAAGGTCCGCCTCCGGCGGATCAATTTAAAAAAAACTATTAAAAAAATGACGGAGCGAAGCGATTTCCACAAATCTTCAATCTTCAATCGTCAATATTCAATTCCGGCTTGTCCGGGATTAGGTATAAGGTATGCAATTGAAAGACGGAATAGATACGAACGAAATCAGAATAGGCGTCGTCGGTGCCGGAAGCTGGGGGACCGCTCTGGCAAATTTACTGGCTTCCAAAGGCTTTGCCATTGATCTGTGGGTTTTTGAAAAGGAAGTCATCGAGCAGATCAAAGCGTCCGGTGAAAATCAATATTTCCTTCCGGATATTAAACTATCCTCCAATCTGAAGCCCGCGCAATAATCTTGATAATGTTGTATCCGGCAAGGATCTGGTGCTGGTGGTGGTACCTTCGCATGTTATGCGGGAGACCACGCTTAAAATGGCCCCCCATATTTCCAAAGAGGCCATCATTGCCTCGGCTTCCAAGGGCATAGAAAACAAAACACACCTGACGATGACCGGCGTGCTGCAAGAAACCCTGCCGCAAATTCCGCCGGAGCATCTGGCGGTCATCTCCGGGGCCAAGCTTTGCCCGGGAAGTTGCCCAAAAGCTTCCGACGGTTGTAACTGCCGCCTCCAAAGACATGGAGATTTGCGCTCTGGTGCAGCAGGTGATGGCCACACCGCACTTTCAGGGTTTATACCAGCGATGATGTCATGGGTGTTGAACTGGGAGGCTCCTTGAAGAACGTGATTGCGATTGCCGCCGGGGTAGTTGATGGGCTGCAATTGGGGCTGAACACCCGGGCCGCTTTGATCACCAGGGGGATGACCGAGATAAGACGTCTGGGGCTGAAGATGGGAGCCAATCCGCGAACCTTTACCGGTCTTGCCGGTTTCGGTGATCTCATTCTTACCTGCACGGGACATTTAAGCAGAAATCACACCGTGGGCCAAAAAATCGGCGAGGGGAAAAAGGTAAACGACATTCTGGGCGAAATGCGGATGGTGGCCGAAGGGGTTAAAACCGCCAAGTCCGTTTACAATCTATCCCGCAAGCTGGGAGTTGACATGCCGATTTCCCATGAGATGTATCGTATCCTGTATGAAGATCTCGGCCCCAAAGAAGCCGTCTATCGATTGATGACAAGGGATCTTAAGCAGGAGTTGGACGAAGAATAAAACGGGTTACGGGTTACGGGTTGCGGGTTACGGCCGAGAAAATTCCAAGCACCAAAAAACAAATAACAAATGGTTCGACAAGCTCACCACCCTGAGCCAAGTCGAAGGGCAAGATCCAAATTCGAATTTCCAAAAAATCCCCCTTACCCCCTTTAGAAAAGGGGGAAAACAAGTTTGGAATTTGGGTCATTGTATTTTGAGATTTGCCCTTCGACTGGGCTCAGGGTGGTGAGCTTGTCGAACCATTTGTATTTTGCGTTTTGTTATTTGGGATTTAACTGGCTGTTCCAAGGATTGAGAGCTGCGGATTGATAGAAAATCATGGGTGAAAAAAAACACCATAAAGGCCAAGGCCATCGACAGCGCTTGCGGGAGCGGTTTCTTAAATCCGGGCTGGATGGGTTTCATGACTACGAAGTGATCGAACTGCTGCTGACCCTTGCCACCCCGCAAAAAGATTGCAAGGATGCGGCCAAAGCAGCCCTGGCGAAGTTTAAAACACTACAGGGGGTCCTGGAAGCATCCAGTTATGAACTTTGTCAGATTGGAGGAATCGGACCCAATAATTCTTTCGGGATCAAACTGGTAAAAGCAGCATCTGACAGATACCGCGAAAAAAAATTGATTCAAAAAGACCCGCTGAACAACTCCAGAGAGCTTTTTGATTATCTTAATCACAGTATCAGGGACAAAACCCGCGAGTACTTTAAAATTATTTTTCTGGATTCCAAAAACCGGGTTATTTCTACCGAAACCCACTCTAAGGGGACCTTAACCGCCAGCAGTGTCTATCCGCGTGAGGTCGTCTATTCTGCCATCGCCAACAACGCGGCTGCGCTCATTTTTGCTCATAACCACCCTTCGGGAGATCCCCAACCGTCGCCCGAAGATATTGCCATTACCCGGCAACTTGTATACGCCGGCAAAGTCATGGGCCTCGCCGTCCACGAGCATATTATCATCGGAGACAATGGCTACTTCAGCTTTGCGGATCAAGGGCAAATTGCTCAGATGGGCCGGGATTATGACTCGCATATGCGATAGAACAAAAAAAATGCCTAAATGCCTAAAATGACCCACCCCGATACGAAACGACCCTGAATGCTTCGGGCAGCTTGAAACCGTTTTCCCAATGGGAGCGAACGGGTTGAGGCATTCACCGGAAACCTGTATAGCCTGTGTGCATAAAACCGACTGCCTGCGAACAGGATTGAGAGGGGATGCCGGCCTAAAGGTTCATGAGGAGCATGTCGACAGATCCTATGAATCCGGTATGATCGGGTTTACGGAAAGATGGTCAAAAAAGAAAGCAATTGAACGCCGCAAAAACGGCCCGGGTTCCTCGATAATCAGAAACCTGTTGGGCAGATGCCGGCAGAAACTCTCACCCTAAAGGTACGATGTCGCTCACAATCTTCGCGTCTATTTCTTAAACTCCTGCTGGGCCTATTATTAATCGTGATTCTCATATTGGTGGTTCTGTTTCGCGATTCAATCTGGGCGAACGTTTCTTTTTATTATCACCTTTTATCGGATCGGGACAAGGTACGGGATTTTATCACATCCTTCGGGCTGGGTGCTCCCTTGGTTTTTATGGGGATTCAGATTCTGCAAGTTATTTTTGCCCCCTGTTCCCGGAGAAGCCACCGGTTTTATTGGTGGCTATCTATTTGGCGTTCTTCAAGGATTTATTTACTCCAGCGTGTCTTTGGCCATCGGGTCCTGGATAAATTTTTCGATCGGCCGATTTCTGGGGGTGCGTTATGTTCGCAAGATGATACCGGTGGATAAATTCGAAAAATTTGATTCGATGCTTAAACGCCAGGGTATTATCGTTCTGTTTTTGCTATTTGTTTTCCCAGGTTTTCCGAAAGACTATCTTTGCCTGTTCCTCGGCTTAAGCACGCTGCCGCTAAAAGTATTTATCCTGCTGGTATCAGTTGGCCGCATGCCCGGCACCTTCTTGCTCAGCCTGCAAGGGGCGTATCTTTTTGAAGAAAATTATGTTGTTCTGGGCCTCGTTGCAGCTGTATGTGCCGTTCTCTTTTTTGTAATTTACCGCTATCGTGAAACCCTATATCTATGGATTGAGAGATTCAACAACAAATAGCCCGACTGGGCGCGTTATCCGTTAATCGTTATTGGTTAATCGTGTCAAAGGAATGAAATCGATTTTTATAACTCACCCATCATACTAATATTTTTTTCAAGAAAAAGACAATATAGCGGTTGTCATGTTGATAATAAGTTCAGGCTGCTACACATTACATTTTCTCCTGTTAGCAAATCCGGCAAACGGAACATATTTATGACAACCGGTATAAGTTAATGGAATTGCCGTAAATTCCCTCTTTATATTCCCGTAATTTCATGTTATTATACAGTTAACATTTTTAAATTATTGGAAACAGGAACGGGAGAAGAAATTGGCGTTTTGGAATTTCAGAGAAGAGTTAAGCCGGGCTGATCGAATTAGACGATCCTATTATGAACTTCTCAGGGACGATCTGGATCAATTTCTTTGATGCAGCATGCCCTGATTGACTCCTATCACAACTTTGTTTCCCAGAAGATCCCGTTTCCCTTTGTTGAAAAGCGAGAGCTAAAGCCCCGCGCGCGAATTCCCGATCTGGAGTATGAAAGTCAGAATGCTTTTCTGGTTATTTTCGTTGAAGACGTTGTAACAAGCGAACATAAAAAGTACATTCGTTTTTTCGATGACAACAAAACTACCAAAACCAATCTTATGCGGTTTAAAACCCAGGAGCTATCGCAAAAATTCGATCGCAACTCAAAATATTTAGAATCCATCCACTTCAGCAATTTCATTAAACAGATGCTGCCGGTGGATTATGCGCTTTTGATCCAAAGAGACCCGTCCGGCAGAGCCAAAAACCGATACAGCCTGTCTCACTTCCATGTCCGAATTGACTGGCCCATTGCCGATGCCGCCGAAGATCTATCTCAGAGTTTGCGTTACATATCCAAGGATCTCTATGAGAAGGGGGATAAATACGCTGAAGATATTCAAAAGAAATTTTTTGAGTTCTATGGCTTACCGGTGATGGCCGGCGGTAGAAGAACAGCTGCCATAGTGGCGGCCCAGTATACGAAAAAGATTCCCGGCATAACAACGGTATATGTCGGCAGCAGTGAAACGCGATCCCTCATTCGTATCTCAGAGAGAGGTGTTTCGAAAGCGGTATTGATGAAGTTTTCGCCCAAGGAAGTCGAAAACATCGCCGAGATTAAGGGTCTAACGCCCCAAAGCTTCAAGAAAAATTACGTGGTTGCCCGGCAAAAAGGGGATTCTGTCTGTATTTTCCAGGCGACCTATGCCCGAACATCGCACTCCCGACCATCGGAAGACGGCAAGCTGCGAGATATCAAAACCGATCTTTACTGGCTGACCGTCGGCGAACAGCATATCCTGCCGAAACCCAATATCTGGCAATATCCGCCGTTGTCGATCAATATCATATACACATAGAGCTGCCTTCTAAGTTCATAGTTTATTACTCATAGATTGCAGTCTTAATGGGAAAAAATCCCAAGCACCAAATAACAAATTACAAATAAATCTCAAATTCCAAATTTCAATGTTCAAAACCTTTGGCCTGCTGCAAGGAGCCTGACTGATCCTACCTCACTGTCGGTTTGGAATTTCGAATTTAGGTCATTGTTATTTGTTTGGAATTTGAGTTTTGATATTTGGGATTTAAATGACTGTTTCTTGGAAAAGGAAGATCAATAGAACCAAATTGAGTTTGGTAAAATTCATAAAAGATACAACACTACTGGGGTTCGGTGCCCTTTTTGAAGAGGGCGGTGACGGCGGATTTTGATCCATCAGAAGCAAGTCTGCCGGTATCCGGGTTCAACTGTACTTTAACTATATTGTCAGGGAAGATCGAAATACGGGTGAGCTTCCTCTGCCAGGGCAGCCTCCATGAAATCCATCCAGATGGGCAGCGCCGCCCTGGCGCCGGTTTCCTTGTCCCCCATTGTCCCGCCTAAATCCAGGCCGACCCAAACCCCGGCGGCGACCGCCGGTGAAAATCCCACAAACAGGGCGTCCTTGTAATCGTCAGTTGTACCTGTTTTTCCGGCAAGCGGCCCCCTGAGGATACGTGCTTTTCTGCCGGTTCCTTCATTAATAACGCTTTCGAGCATATTGGTTACGATGGCAGCCCCTTCCCGGGTCATTACCAGTCTTTTCTGTGGCTTGGCACTATATAGAACGCGTCCCCTGTGGTCGGTGACTTCGATAACCCCAAAGGGTTCAATCCACTGGCCGCCCCTGGCAAAGACAGCATAGGCCGATGTCAGATTCAGCAACGTTACTTCTGATGTGCCGAGGGCTAAAGATAGATTTGGATCCAGAGTTGATTCGATACCCAGAGCGTGGGCAAAACGCGCCACCGAGCTGGGGCCCAGCATTTCGATCAAGCGCACTGCCGGAATGTTCTGTGAGACAGCCAGCGCTTTTCTCAGCGTTATTTCTCCCAGGTAGGTTTCAGAAAAGTTTTGCGGGCGCCAGTCCTTTGCTTTACTGGCGCCTCTAAAGACAATGGGGGCATCCAGGAGCAACTGATTTTGAGCAAACCCGTGCTTGATGGCATAAGCATAAACAATGGGTTTGAAAGCGGAACCTGGTTGTCGCCTGGCGCTGGTTGCTCGATTGAAAACGCTTTCATCAAAATTCTTACCGCCCACCATGGCTAAAATATCACCGGATTTCACATCGATCGATACCAGTGCTGCCTGGGTTTCACCTTCCTTGATGTTGTTCTTTTCCATTCTAGTTTGCAGGGATTGAAGGCCGTCTGCCACGGCTTTTTCGGCCGCTTGTTGCAGCCTGAAATCAAGAGTGGTATAAATCGACAGTCCGCCTTTATAGAGCGTTGATGGGCCCAGGATATCTTCCAGATTTTTTTTGACATACTCTATAAAATAGGGCGCGCGGGTTGATCTCTGGCGGTCGTGGTCGGTATTAATTTCTGTATTTATGGCGTGATCGTATTCCCTGGCGGCAATGATTCCTGTATCGAGCATTTGTTTTAATACAATATTGCGGCGCTTCAGTGCCAGCGCTTTGTTCACCAAGGGGGAGTAACGGGAGGGTGATTTCGGCATGCCGGCGATTAAGGCACATTCGGACAGGTCTAAATCCTGAACTGATTTTCCGAAAAATATGCCGGCGGACGAGGCGACGCCATAAGCGCCGCTGCCGAAATAGACCTGGTTCAAGTACAATTCCAATATTTCATCCTTGGTATAGCGTCGCTCCAGCTGGAAGGCCAGGATAGCCTCTTTGATTTTGCGCACGATGGTTTTTCGGGGAGTCAGAAACAACGTTTTGGCCAGTTGCTGAGTAATTGTGCTGGCTCCCCTCGATGAACTTTCCGGCCATAATATCTTTAATGATGGCCCTGGCGATTCCTTTTACATCGACGCCGCTGTGTTTATAAAACTTACGATCTTCCGTTGCCACCAGGGCCGCTCTAAGATACAGGGGAATTTGCTTCAGAGGCACCGGATCTCTTTTTTCAAGATATACTTCAGCAAGCAGAACTTTGTTGGCCGAAAAAATGCGGGTGATCGCATGGGGTCGGAAGCTTTCCAGGTCTCGAATCTGGGGTAGGTCGTGGGTGAAGGCAAAGAAGGCACCCATAATTATGCCGGCTGCCACACCGGCCAGCAGGACGATGAGGATTGTTACAGATTTCTTGTTTAAGCGAAATTGCATGGTTGACTATGATGGTTGATAAATGTAATTAGTTGTAAGAATTCCTTAAATAGTCAATTGAAAATCTTCAATCCTTTTACGGAGAATGCACATGTCAGAAGACCATCACCATCATCATGAACATGATTCCCCATGGCGAGCTGTCATTTGATGAAAAAATCGTAAAAATGCTCAGCCACTGGATCAAACACAATGAGGATCATGCTTCAAATTACAGGAATTGGGCCGAAAAAGCAAAGGCAAATGGCAAAGCCGACGTCGGGGTGCTTCTTGAAGAGGCGGCGGATATGTCTTTGGCAATAAATGATTTGTTTGAAAAGGCTTTAGCCGAGCTGGGCGGTAACTGAGAATTCAGTCTAAATTATTGGACTGTTCAGCTCTGTATTTTTCAATAAATGTCTTTATTTCTTTCACAAAATTGTTGATATCTGAAAGGTTTATTTTGAGAATCTGGTATAATTCTTTGTCCGTAACCTCATGATAAAAATGTACCAGACGATTTCTGTAACCCGCCATCAGCATCAGCCGCTCGCTGAATTCCTTTGTAATGACTCCTTTGTGCCCAAGGGTAACGGCTATTTGCTTGTATTCGACAACGGCTTTGCCGGCTGTCTTGGCCAAAATGTGCCTCCCAATGTCAAACATTGCTTCCAGTGATCGCCTCAAATAACTTTCAGCGATTGCCGGCCTATCGTTACTTATAAAATCCGTCTCCTCAATATGCGACAATCTTTCTAGTTTAACGATTGACTCAACAATGAAGCCGAGTCTGTCTTCAATCAGCTTGGTATTCAATTTCGAAATAACCATTGTCTATAGCCTCGAAGAAATCCGCTTCATTGCGCTTGAATATTTCCAGTTCATCGGATGCGAACATCATAACCTTCTCTTCATAGGTATCCTGGAATTGTTTATTGACCGCATAGACGTTGATTCCATTTATGGCTTCAAGCTGGATCAGATGATCCACTTCATGCAAAAAAAGAAGATCCGATTGAAAAGGAGACACAAGATCCTGAAGGGATAGACTCAATTTGGCATAAATCTCAAGAATGTTTGAAGGAGCTGATTTAAACAGGACGGCGAAATCAATATCCGATTCTGTATCAATCGGCTCGATATGTTTTCCCTGCAGCATCTTTATGCCTGTTTCTTTTTGAGAACCAAAAAGATAGCAAAGTGCCACGTCGTATTTTTTGCATATGGTTTCAATCGGTTTCATGGGATTGACTTTATGGGGGAAATGGTTGCGGGCACAAAATTCCCCTCCAGAGTATAAAATATAACCACGAAACGGGCATTTAAGCAAGGAAGATTTGATACCTGGACTTTGCTGTTTGGGGGTTGGATGAAAATGTTTTGGCTTGGTAAAGCGGGATCTCGATGATTTTATGAATTTTATAGTGCAACTTTTCTCAAGCGGTTCCTGAAAACCCTATGTATTGATCGAAATCAGCATCCATCGAGTTGTCGTAGATGTCCTTGCCGGTAAATTTGAATTCAATATGAGAGGGGTCGATGGTTCCGTCTTCGGTGGCGTTTTGTTGAACTTTAAAATAAACAGTTGCTGTCAATTTATCTGCATCGTAATAGACGTTATCCGGCAGC
>PVMK01160611.1_pt1 | contig 21108 bp, 31 predicted proteins | sample 1853481 | NCBI WGS metagenome assembly PVMK01 (sample SAMN08533507, study PRJNA380276) | Marine sediment metagenome, whole genome shotgun sequencing project.
AAAATGTTACAATTCTACGCATGGTATTTTCAAAAATCAAAATAGAAAAGATTTACTTTAATTTTGATCAAAACAATACCACAAAAAATAATCCAAAACCCCCTATCTTTTTAACAAAACTCTGACAAACTCTGCAAAGTTCCTTTTTTTCGCTTCAACTATATACTAAATTTGTAAAAAAACCAGTATTGGCAAGAATTGGAATGGTAATTGTATTTGCAGCAGTAATTGTTTCTATGGGAGCTGCCATGTACATGTATACCCAATATCAAGTAAATTTCATTACAGTTAATGCTGGAGAACCAGTAACAGTAGGACCAGTACAATATATTGTAACATTTGAGGGAACTCATCAAGGAAACAAGGAAACTCAACCCGAATACACCTTTGTGAAAATCGGAATAGTGGCCAAAAACATTAGCCAAGAAATTACTAGAATGTCTGGCATTCAATTTTACCTGATTGATGACAAGGAACAAAAACACGAGGCAGTTTACGTGGGAATTTCTGAAGAAGACCTAATTGATGACAATTTAGAACCCGGAAAACCCGTAAGATGGACTACACAGTTTGATGTTCCATATGACGAACAAAAACAATACAATATTGTAATTCGTCCAACAAAACAACAATCAACAGTTGACACTGCAATGATTTGTCTAACAAATTGTTGATCGCAAAAAAATTAAAATTTTTTCGAAAAATTGTTGTCAAAAATTCCTATTTTTGGGGCAATAATGTTCAACTTTACCCATATAACCGCGATGAATAATCCGGAATAGTAATGGTATCCGCTAAAGCAAAACGAGCAGCAGCAGCTAAAAAAGCAGCAGCTACTAGAAAAAGAAATGCCGCCGCAAAAGCAGCAGCTGCAACTAAAGCAGCAGCTTCAAGAAGACGAAGTCGTGCTGCAAAAAAAGCAGCAGCTACTAGAAAGCGAACAGCTCCAAAACGAAGAGCAGCACCTAAAAGGAAAGCAGCAACAAAACGAAGAGCAGCACCAAAACGAAGAGCAGCTAAAAGAAGACGATAGACTGCTTTTCTTACTTTTTTCTATCAAGAGTTATAGTGTTAAAATAAAATATTTCTAAATTCGAGTTTAGAAACATTATAATTTTCTAGTCGTTATTCATCTTTAATTCAGGCAAGACAAAAACTCGTTCAGGCTTTATCTTGAAGATAATTCTTTTTTCATCTTTTCTTTTGAAAGGATAATGTTCACGACCCGTGTATTGCATAGTAAGTTTGTCTGCATGTTTGTAATCATAATCTGGAATTATTTCAACAACAGTTCCTCTAATTGTTGTCATGTCAAGGGGATTGTCTTTTGAAACAACTGAAATTGCCACTCGCGGATCTCGCAAAACATTTTTGTGTTTAATTCTACCTTCTGCAGTATTTACAAAAATGTGTCCGTCCTCATAGTTTGCCCAAACAGGAGATAGTTGTGGTGAACCGTCTTTCATCAAGGTTGCAATAAAGACCAGATTTTTATCTTGGAATAGTTTTACTGTTTTTTCATTCATGTAATTTTTAATACGTTATGCTAGATAATTATTTTACGCTACGAAAATTCAGAAAGTTTTAAAAGTGAAAAAAAGAGTTATTTTTTTCCTGTATTCTCTAGTATGTTTGTCATGGCTCTATTCATAATCTCCACGACCAAATACTGAGAATAGTACTTGTGACCGTTGTTTTTGCTCTTTTTTGATGGTGTGATCTTTGGAACTAGCCCTTTGAGGATTTTTTCAATTTTAACTGATGTGCTTTCTATTATCTTGGAGTATTTTGTATCAAAATCCTCTGGTGCAGGATATCCCAGCAGCTTTGTCGATGTGCTATAAAATTTGGTAATAGCACCACGCGCTTCCTCAATTTTTACAAGTTCAATTAGACCAGAATTTTTTAAAATTTCTAAATGATGCCTAACTGTAGTTAAGGCCTTTTTGTAACCTGTCTTTTTTAGCTCGGTTGCAATCTGCTCAGCAGAAAGTGATTTGCGGTATAAAATTTCCATGACTTTTGCTCGTGCAGGGTCCTCGATTGCACGAGCATGCTCTGTGCTAAGGGTAACAATACGGTTTACTTTGATTTGTTTTTCTAGTAATGTAGACATACAGAATATTCCTCAAATTCTGATCTAAAAGATCCCTCTATCATATTTTTTTGTCTAATCGCATTAAATTTTATCCATTTTAGTATTTTTCCAATCGTTGTTGCCATATTAGAAACTGTTATCATATTTGTTGTGTCACTATCATATTCATTGGTAGCATTACAATGAGAATCGTATTGATTGTGTATTTTTTGTAGTGATACAAAAAATAATAGAAAATGACAAAAAATTTCCATCCTGAAAACCTTTGGCGTCAGTTAAGTAAAATCATGCCGTCACGACGGTTTTGACAAGGTTCCCTAAAATCAAATTTGAGCTGAAAGATTGTTTAAAGTCAATGTTAGTCATAGGATTACACAATCTTAAAAATTATAGAGAATGACCAGTTAATTGCTCATATGCTGTAACATAACGATTGGTCATTTTTTGTATTATTTCTTCAGGTATCATAGGGGCCATTGGTTCTTTTCCTGCATCTCGTGCATCATCAAATTGTTTTTGATATCCATTAACAGTTAACCAATCACGTAAAAGTTGTTTGTCATAGGCCTCTTGAATTTTTCCAACGGCATAGGAATCTTTTGGCCATAGTCTGTATTCGTCAGGTCCAATAGAGTCACCCAAAATAATTTCTCCATTCAAAATACCAAACTCTAATTTCAAGTCAGCCAGAATAAAACCTGTATTATCAGCAATCATTGTCATCTTTTTGTAAATATCAATAGAAGTTTTTTCAAGCCATTTGTACTGCTCTTCTGAAACTAGTTTCATTTCAATTGCTTTTGTTTTGTCAATTGGAATATCGTGCTCTGATTTTGTAGTAGGATCAAAAATTGGCTCAGTGAGTTTTGCAGCGAGTTCAGTATTAGTTCCTTGAGGTACTTGCACTTCTCCTTTTTTCCATCTGCTTACAAGGCTTCCATAAAAATAGCCTCGAACTACACATTCTATAGGAAGCATGTCCATCTTTTTTACAATAATTTCAGTATCAGATTGTCTTTTTACAAAATGGTTTGGCACAGGTAATTCATTAAACCAAAATTCGGCAAATTTACATAAAACCTCACCTTTGCGAGGGATATTTTCCTTGAATTTTACATCATATGCCGAAACTCGATCTGAGAATCTAAAAAGTAGCGTATCATCATTGTAGACATAAAGGTCCTTTACCTTACCTGAGGTAAGAAATTTCATCAAAAATCATCAATACGCATAAGATTTAACTGCTCGGAAAAATCTAAGACCCCATCATTCCAACCATCTTTGGAGGGGTTCGATAAGCCTTGCTAACAAAGATATCATTATCGGCGCTAATCATTACAAATTCCATAGAATTTTCAGAAGGCGGTGAAAGCAGAATCTTATCACCAGGTTCCAGAATTTTAAGATCAAGTGTATCTCCATCTCCAAAGTTTATGTGAATATTTGTAAGTGGTTTTGAACCAATGTTTTGAATTGTCACTCTCCCAATATCAAACAAATTTTGCCTATCAATTATTGGATCAACAAAAATTTCATAATCCTGTGTGGGTACTGAAAATTTTATTAGGTCTGAACCAAAAAATACTGTCATTACTCCTATTGAGGAAGCAATTACTATGAGTAGAATAGTGTATTGTTTCACCAGAAATATTGGGGGATTCTAATAATTAAGATTAATCATGTGACTTGCACACCGTTCCAAAATGCTATCATTCCCTTTATTTTCTTTGCAGCGTCGTTTGGTTCAACATAATACCAAGCACAGTCTTTGTTGGTCTTTCCATTAATAGTTACAGAAAAATAATTTGCCATCCCTTTCCATCCACAAAATGAAGTAAAATCCGTTTTTTGAAAATATTCTTTTTTTATAGAGTCCATTGGAAAATAATGATTCCCCTCAACTACTACAGTGTCATCGCTTTCTGCAATAATAATATCATTCCATGTCGCTTTCATGTCATTTGAACAAAGTGTCTTTATTTAAAAAAATTCCCAAATCAATTTTTTGTAAATTATAGGTTTGAGATGTTTCTAATATCGTGGCAATATACTAAGTCTAGATTTTGCAGATATGACAATTATTGAGATTATAGATACTGCCAAAATCATTGCAGCAATTGTTCCAAATTCTGGGATAATTTTCCCTGCAATTATCTCAACGTCTATTGAATCCCGATATTCTGAGGCTATTCCTTGGTTAGCAGTAACTGTATAAACACCATCTTGAACCCATAATGGTCCACCGGTCTTGATTTCGACTGTAAACTGGCCGTCTGGATTTGGAGTTATTTGTTCAACTGAGACCAAGTTTCCATTTGGAGAGGTTATTGTAAATGTAATATCAGTATCTCGTGATACTGAAGTACCAGTAATTGTAATTGTGTCAGACCCCTCAATGGCTATAGCTGAAATTTCAAGTCCTGGAAATATTATTCTATCCCCAGTTCCAGGTGCTGCAACTAGGGGTCCTTTTACTAATGATTCACCCGTTACAACGAACTGTATTCTTACTGAATTATCAACATCCTCATGACTTACAATGATAGTGTATGTTCCTACTTTATAGCTTGGAAGGGGAGGATGGATCAATCTCTTAAAAACACCATCACCATCAAATTGAACTAGTGGTGAAAAAATGACTTCGCCATCAGGTGCAATAACTTCCAACTTTACAGGAATGAAACTGGTTACGCCTGATACTGTTCCATATATCAGAAAACTATCTGTGGGTTGAATATTATCCTGGTCAGAATTTAATTCTATAGTTCCTTCTGCAATTACGGAGGATACGGGAATTAAAGAAATTGCTAGCAAAGCTAAAACTGCCACCCTTAACATATCATCAATGAAAAAATCTCAAGTATATATGAATTAACATACATAGATCAATAGTAATGCTCTTATCGATCTGTAATTTTAAAATCCATTTTTGATTTTAATTTTTTGATAAGGAAAACTTGTAAAAAAATTATTCAACATAAAATTTTAGAATTAAAAATCTGATTCTTCTTATCTTGTTATTCGCCTTTTAGCTCTTTCCTGGTCTTAAATTCAGGAGTTATTCCTAGAGATTCATAGTTCCCTGAAGAGCATGTAAAGCACATCGAGTCTTTTGGAATACCTACTGCCGCCGCAAGGTTTTCTGCATCATTATATCCTAAAAAGTCAGCGCCAATATCACGTCTTACCATCTCAGTAATTTCATCGGAGGTCATCTCTTTGCCATTTGTAAATGTGGCAAGCTCTTGTTTGGATGGAAAGTCAATTCCAGCATAACAAGGGAAGTTGATTTGAGGATATGTGATTACCATACTGATTTTTTTAGCGCCTGCTCTTCTCAGGGCTTTGATAATTGCCTTTGAGCTTGTCCCCCTAACTAGACTATCATCAATTACAATTACATGTCGCCCTTCTATAATTTCCTTGATTGGAATAATCCAACGATTAATTTCAACTCTATCTGTCTGATGAGGTTCAATGAAACTGCGCAGTGGACCTTTCTTGCTGTATCTGTCTTTGAGTAATCCCTCATCAAAAGAAATACCCAGCTCTTGAGCATACCCAAGGGCTGCAGGACGTGCTGAATCTGGTACTGGAATTACCAAGTCTCCGTCTTTAATCGGGAATTTTTTTGCAAGAAATTGCCCTATCCTTTTCCTAGAGACGTAAATGTTTTTTCCTTCCATATTACTTGATGGATGTGCAAAGTAAGTAAATTCAAAAGAACAATGAGCCCTGGAATTATCTTTTGAAAATCTTTCTGTTTCCAATCCATCTTTGCTTAGCTTGATTAATTCTCCAGGTGTAACATCTCTTTGTAGTTCTGCTCCTACTGCTGAAAGCGCAGATGATTCAGATGCAACAATGTAAGTATTATCAAACTCCTTGTGCCCCAATACCATCGGTCGAAATCCTTTGGGGTCTCGTGCAGCATATACAGAATTGTCATCAGTGATAAAAGTAAAACAATAAGAGCCAATCATTTCATTTTTTAAAATGGAAAGCGCCTTTCCCATTTGTCCGTTCTGAGAAATTAATGTCACTAACCTCTGTGCAGCAACTAATGTGTCACTTGAATTTTGAGGGGTAAAAGAGCAGCCTCCAACTAGATTTGATAGCTCTTGAACGTTTGCTATTGTCCCGTTGTGTGCAATACACAGATCTTTTACTTTTAGTGGTTGTGCGTTCTCAAGGGAGCTGCGACCCATTGTGGAATATCGTACATGACCAATTACCGAAGGTGAACAATATTCTACTGAAATTTTTTTAAATTCAGAAGATGCCGCAGATACCAGCCCTAATTTTTTCAAAGGCTCCTTATTTGGGATTGCAATTCCCCATGCTTCCTGTCCTCTATGCTGGAGTGCGCGCAACGCGTCAATTGCCATTGGAATTACGTTGGTGCCACTAAGACTGAAAATCCCTACAACACCACAGTTTTCCTTAACCAAAACTATTTTCACTCCTTTGGCATGCGTAAATTTTAAACCGAAATTCAGCTAGATTGGTTGATAAATTTTCAGAGAATTTCACTCCTTTGCAGAACAACCTGACTTTAGATATGATTTTGAATAATAAAAATGCTGACAGATCATGAGATCATAGATTAGTTGACACTTCCTTAACCATTCAGTACCAGCTCTCTCAACGAATTTATCCAGGCCTTTTGTGCCTTTACAACGCTTAGATCAATTAGAGATTTTTTTCCGTGGTTAAATTGAATTTTATTTCCAGCAAATTTTCCAATTATCTTGTATGTTGCTTTGTTTTTTTGTAAAATTCTTTCTATCTTCTTGAGGTTTTTCTTTTCTACTACAAGAAGATACCTTGAATGGCTCTCAGAAAACAATATTTTATCAGAATCTAGTTTTTCCCCTGGAACTTTATCTAATGATATCTGACATCCAATTTGATTTGTCATGCATAATTCGGATGCTGCAACTGCAAGCCCTCCCTTTGAACAATCATGTGCATTTTTGATGATCCCTTTCATTATTACTTCAAGCACTGCTTTCATGTTTCTTTTTGATTCTTCAAAATTAACTAAAGGGCAATTGCCTCCAACGAATTTGTGAATATACTCGTAATATTCAGAACCACCAAGTTCATCTTTGGTATCACCTACAATGATTAAACAGTCTTCATTCTCAATTTTTAAAGGAATTAGTGGTTTCTTGTCAATCAATCCCAAGATCCCTATTATTGGAGTAGGTTTGATTGGGCCTGCGGGTGTTTCGTTGTAGAGGCTTACCTTTCCACCAATACATGGAATTTTAAAGTAGTTTGCAAAATCAGTTAATCCTTTTAGTGATTCTAAAAACGTCCAAAAAATTTCTGGATCTTCTGGATTTCCAAATTGCAAATGATCAAGCATTCCAATTGGTCGTGCTCCAGTGCATACAACATTTCTACATGCTTCCTCAAAGCACCCAATTGCGCCCTCTCGTGGATTGATGTAGCAATGTTTTGGATTGCCGTCAATTTTGACTGATAGAAATTTTCCATTATCTAATCTTAAAACAGATGCATCTTGTCCTGGCTTTACTACCGTTCTAATTCCAACCTCGTGATCATATTGACTATAAACCCAAATTTTGCTTGCAATGTTTGGAGAGGATATTAGTTTCATTATTGTTTTTGAGAAATTGGAAATTGGCCTAAGTCTTTTTTCTTTTTGTATGGTTTCTAAATATGCGGGTTTTTTTGATGGTCTGTCAAGAAGATGTGCGTTTGCTACAATTTCAGTAGAAATGTTTGCAAATGTCTTGTTTCCTTTTTTCACATGCATAAGATTTCCTGAAGTGACATGACCAATTACAGAACAAGTAATGCGGAATTTTTTACAGATCTCTTGTAGTTTCTTTAGTTTTTGTTTACCTGTAATTATCAACATTCTTTCCTGTGACTCCGATATCATTATTTCATCAGGATGCATCCCAGGTTCTCTAGTATGCACCTTGTCAACATCCATCTCAATTCCTATACCCAAAGTATCTGCAGTTTCAGAAACAGCACAAGATAACCCGCCACCCCCAAGATCCTTTAATGCATTGATTAGATGGTGATTTCTAGCCTCAAGAATTGACTCTATGATTAATTTTTCAATAAAAGGGTCAGGAATTTGAACTGCAGATCTGTTTTCAGATTCGAGAGAATCTGAAGCAAATTGTGAGCCACCGATACCATCTCTTCCTGTAGCGCCACCCATCAAAACTACAAGATCTCCCTTGCGGGCATGATTTTTTATTAGATTTTCTTTTTTGCCAAAGCCGACTGCAGCTACATCAACTAGTGCATAGTTTGAATAACACTCATCAAATTCTACTTCCCCGCCAATCGTAGGAATTCCCAAACAATTTCCATAATCTGCAATTCCAGTTACAGCATTTTTAAAAAGCCATCTTGCTTGAGAGTCTTTTTCTATATCTCCAAATCTTAATCCATCTAAAATTGCAATTGGTCTGGTACCAGCTGATAAAATATCACGAATCACTCCTCCAACTCCAGTTGCTGCTCCCCCGTAGGGTTCAACAGCTGAAGGATGATTGTGACTCTCAATGTGTGCAGTAATTACGTACCCGTCTCCAACATCTAAAACTCCAGAATCATATCCCCTCTCAGAGATAACCAACGGTCCAGTCATTGGCAAAATCTTTAGATGTTTTTTAGTTGATTTGTAAGAGCAGTGCTCAGACCATTGAGCTGCTACAATTTGCAATTCAGTTGAGGTAGGTTCTCGTCCAATTTTGGATTTTAAATCTACTAGTTCTTGTGGTTCTAAACTCAATGTTTAACACCAATTGTACTTAGCAGTGATTCAAAAATCAAGGATGATGGTTTGTTATCAATAGGGTTTATCTCAGATTCGGCTGCACGTTCTGGATGTGGCATCATGCCAACAACATTTCCATCTTCATTGCATACACCTGCAATTCTATCAGAAGAGCCATTTACAACTTGGTCATATTTAAAAACAATTTGATTTTGCTTCTTTAATTTTTTTAAGGTAATCTCATCAACATAATATCTGCCCTCGCCATTGGCAATTGGAATAGGAATTTTTTGATTTAATTTGAATTGGCTAGTAAAGGGAGTGTTATTATTTTCAACTGTCAAATTGGTCCATTTACACATGAAATTCAATGAGTCATTTTTGAGAAGCACTCCAGGCAACAGTCCAGATTCTACTAGAATTTGAAATCCATTACAAACACCCAAAATAGGAATTCCTTTTTCTGCCATTTTTTGAACATCTTTAATGATAGGACTATGAGCAGCGATTACACCTGCTCTAAGTCTATCGCCGTATGAGAATCCTCCAGGAAGAATTACTGCATCTATATTTTTTGGAAGAGCATTCTCATGCCAAAAATATTGAGCATTAAGATTAAAGACATCGGTTAAAACATGAAACATATCTCGATCGCAATTACTACCAGGAAAAACTACAACTCCAACCTTCACAACAATTTTACCTCAAAGAGATATTTAATTTGAATCGAATTAGAAAAACAGCTGTCAAGACCCTTAGCAACTTTTTGATAATAGGTACTAATGAAAAATCAGAATCAGATTAATCAAATACATCTATTGTTACTTTGCTTACCATTGGATTGTAAATGCGCAACTCATCACAAATTTCCTGAATTTTTTTTCCAGCAGTCCTTTTGTCTTTTTCCTTAATGGTGAATTTTAGCATTCTGGCCGTCTTGATTTTAGAAATAGCTTTATGACTACCCTTTAGCACAAGATCATTTAGGATGGTTTCTCCTTCTGGATCACTAATTCCAGGCTTGTTTTCAATGGTCACATGAACCGTATAAGTCGCCATGAATGTCTTGCAAAATAAAATTGAGGTTAATCTATCTTCCGAAAATTTTGTGCTCGTATACCTAAATAATAACAAACCCCAGATACATGATTTTGAGGATAAGTTGTTAGGGCAATACCCAGGGTCAGTATCACTATAGAATTTTGATCAGGTTTTTTTAATAAAATTATCTTCATTTTTTTTCATCAATTTCATTAGAAATAATTTTTCAAGAATATTTTTTCAACTTTTGATTTGAGTTTATGATTTATGTTTTTTCAAGCCATCTTCCAAAACTATATTCAATACATGTGAAAAACTCACAGATTTTGAAGAGGTCTTTATCATTTTAGCTTGTAAGTTTCTCAATTTTTCGGCATTAGCATCGTCCAATACAATTGTGACCCTTGATCCCATATTCTTATTATCACTTTTTCATATAAAAGTAATCCGAAAATTTCACTCTTTTCACTTATTAAATCACAATAAAATGACTTTAAATGAATATCATGTGAAATTTTGTTGTTTTTACTAAGATGATAGTAATTATTTCATTAGTTAATTCTTAGATTCTCAAAGCAGTAAAGTTAGCAATCATAGTCATCTATAGTATCATCACACTCTTTTGGATCTAATATGTGGAGATGATGTAGAATTGATTTTCGGTGTTGCATTTGTATTATTTTTTGTGAATTTTTGAGTTAATAAGCGGATGCTAATAAAAAAAACTACACTGTGGTGCTCATTTCATCTCTATTTCCTAAAAACAAAAAGATTTAGAATCTAAACCGTAATTGATTAAAAGTTTGAAACCTGAAAATTGAACACTTAATGGAATTTATAATAGAAATTCCTTAAAAATAGCAATTGTCAAAGCAAAGATACTGGAAGATAACCCCAGATGAAATTGAAAAATTTACCTATGATGAAAACAAGATACTAAATTGGGAAATCAAATGCATCAGAGACCCCGAAGAAAAGGCAATATTCATTGGTTTATTTCTTTATAGACATGGCACACCGTTTGATTACGAGTCTGTGAAAGGTATTACCTATTATTATAACAATATCCCTCGTTCAGAATTGCCTTCAATTACTAAATTTCTTCAAGACCGATATGGTGGAAAAGTGATGGAAAAGGGGGATAGGATATTCCTAAAAGGTTCAAAGGAAATCTTCTCCGGTAAGGAGATTGCAACGTTGGCACGAGAGATGGAAACAAATTTCAATACAAAGGCAGTAATCTCCTTGGAATTTCAAGACCTTACCCCAGAGGAAATAAAAGAAAGTGGTATGCCTGAATCAAAGTTACTCCCAATACCAGGCAAATAGATAAGTCAGTTTAAGATAGATGGATCTTAGATGTCCGAATTAAATGAAATCCGTTATCATCTCGAAGAGCTTAGAAAATGTGTACTGAGGATCGTCATAGTTATTGGAATAATTACAGTTTTTGTACTTATGTTTCATGTTGAACCGTTTGAATTTGCAGGAATCACATTATACTATCCAAACCCAGATCCACTTGATAACATTGCTGCACAGATCACCAAACACATGAAGGATATTCTTGTTCCTGAAAACGTGCAATTAATTCAAACAGCCCCAGGTCAGGCCTTCTTTGCCCAAGTCTACATTGCAGCTTTGGTTGGAATTGTAGTTGGCATGCCAATAATTATCAAAGAGTTAGTTGGCTTCATAAAACCAGCTTTAAAAGAAAATGAAATTAATGTTAGCAGAAGTATTTCCATTCCTGCACTAGGATTATTTGTAATAGGATGTGTATTTTCATATAATTTTGTAATCCCGTACATTCTAGAATTTTTATATCGATATGGTGAATCTGCGGGACTAATTACTTTTCTTAATGTGATGGACTTTGTTACATTTGTTTTGCAATTTTTATTAGCGTTTGGATTGTCGTTTCAGCTACCTCTGGTAATGTATGCAGTTACAGGATCAGGCATAATTGATTCAAATTTTTGGAGAAAAAATATACGATATGCAATTGTAATCATTGTGATCTTTGGTGCAGTAATTACACCTGATGGTAGCGGAGTAACTATGTGGTTTATTGCCGGACCCATGATTGCTTTGTATTTTGCAGGAATGGTCATCATTGAGCGTAAGGAACGAAAAAAATTGAACACTTAAATCTAAAATAAGTGAACTGATAATTAGAATGGTTCTAACAAATATTGCTAATTTTGTTTTTGGTCCGGAGATAATAATTCTCGTAATTGTAATAGGGGTCTTGATTTTTGGAGTAAAGAAAATCCCAGAGCTTGCAAAAACTTTTGGAAAAGCCAAAGGTGAGTTTGAAAAGGGAAAAATTGAGGCCGAAAAAGAGCTTAAAGATTTCAAAGAGAAAAACTCCAGTGATGTTAATAGTAAAGAAACAAAAACGGACTAATTTTCAGCAATTAATATTAATTCATCCATAATCTTTGAAAATTCATTTTCAAACTTACCTCTTCCAAAAAGCCCTGAAAGTAGCATGGGTCCTTTTGACTTATAATCAACAGTAACAACAATTCTTGTGCCTTCAGGTGTTTGTTCATATTCTTCAGTAATTTGAGTGCCCTTTGCATCGCCACCAACAATAAAAGTTTCATGAATTGTTGGTTCGTCAGTTACATGTTTTGCCATTATTATCAACTCCTTTCCAGCAATGTTGAGATGCTCCTCTACAAGAGTAGTGTTATGTCTAACTGAAATAACCCTTATTGAAGGAAAAAATTGTGGCATGTTAGTTTGAAATGATTTATAGTTTGTGGCAATTTCAAAAATTTTTTCTCTTGTTGCATTTGTAAATTTTTCAAACTTTACTTTTGCCAATTTTAATTTAGAAAGTTCCCCATCGATGGTATAAATTATGCTCTAAATCAAATTGGTCTAAACACTTGCCAACACCATGATTTACAATGTCATCTATGGTTTTGGGTTTGGTATAAAATTCAGTAACAGGTGGTAAAATTACAACTCCTATTCGAGATAATTTTAACATGTTTTCAAGATGTATTGCAGAAAGAGGGGTTTCTCTAACCATTAAAATTAATTTTCTAGATTCTTTAATTGTTACCCCCGCAGCTCTTGCAACTAGTGTATTATCATACCCATTAGCAATTGCAGATAATGTCTTCATGCTACAAGGTACTACTATCATCCCATCAACCTTATGAGTCCCACTTGAAACACTTGATGCCATATTTTTCTCATCAGAAGTGTTGGTAGCCAAAGATGTTACATAGTCAGGCGTGTATTCAGTTTCCATCGAGATACATTTTTCTGCCCACTCAGACATTATCAAATGAGTCTCAACGCTTAATTTTTTTAGAACTTCAAGCATTCTAATTCCATATATTACTCCCGTACTGCCAGTAATTCCTATGATTAATTTCATGAATACTCTATTGGTTTATGGTATTTTATCTAATAGTTACAAAACAAAATTTAGCACTAGTAAATCAGAAATTTTGAGCCTCATCCTTTTGAGCCTCATCCTTTTGTGCCTCATCTAACTCCTTCTGAGCTTTTCTTCGTTTGAGCCATAAGGATATCCCACCAACAGCCATCGTAGTGAACAAAATAACTCCAGCCATTTGCATCTCGAAGGAATAAAACACAAATTCATTACAAGTTAGATTGAAAAAAATCTTGTGGTCCTTTAATTGAGCCAGTTTATTAGAAATTAGCTATATTACCTCCTGTTTTGTACTTAAATTGTGATAAAGCCCTCTGAGATCAAAAAAATTGTAAATAATTATTCTGATGTGAAAATAGCGGTGCTAGGAAGCCATTCTGCCTTAGAGGTTATGGATGGTGCAAAAGAAGAAAATTTTCAGACAGCAGTTTATTGCCAAAAGGGAAGAGAAGGCCCATATAGAAGATTTGGAAGGATAGCCGATGAGATTGTTGTTTTAAATAAATTCAAAGACATGGCTTCTGCAAAAAATCAAAAAATTCTCAGAGACTCAAATGCAATAGTAGTTCCTCACAGGTCACTAACAGTTTATCTAGGATACAAAATTCTTGAGAATTCTTTCAAGGTTCCAATCTTTGGAAATAGAAAATTATTCCAAGCTGAAGAGCGTACTGCAAAAAGAAATCAATATTATCTGTTAGAGAAGGCTAGAATAAAATTTCCCAAATTGTTTAAGAATCCAAAAAAGATTAACAAGCCATGTATTGTTAAAGTTCAAGAAAAAAACAGACCGCTTGAACGTGCATTTTTTACAGTTTCCTCTTACAAAGACTATTTAGAAAAATCTCAAGCCAAGATAAAACAAGGGATGATTTCAAAGAAAGATTTAGAAAAATCAAGTATCGAAGAATTGATTATTGGGACTTACATGAATTTTAACTACTTTCACACTCCAATTTCTAATCAAGTAGACTTTATTGGAATAGAGCGAAGATTACAAACTAACATACACGACTATAATGCACTTCCTGCAAGGCAACAAATGGATATTAACATAGACATTCAAAATATCGAGGTAGGTCACACCCCAGCAAGCATTAGAGAATCTCTTTTGGATAAAGTAATCAAGATGGGTGACAAGTTTGTTGCAGCAGTTAAAAGAGAATATGCCCCCGGAATTATTGGTCCTTTTTCGTTACAAAGTGTAATTACAAAGGATTTGGAATTAATTGTTTATGATGTTTCTCTAAGAGTTCCTGGAAATCCAATCGTTGCTACAACTAGCCCATACACCAAATACCAGTATGGGCAAACTTTTGGGGTGGGGCGAAGAATTGCCATGGAAATTAGACGTGCTCAGGAAGAAGGACGTTTAGACGAAATAGTTACCTAGAAAAAATTTCGGTTGCACGTAATAAGATAATAGAAAAGGCGTTACCTCTTTCTTACAGAACTTTGAGAGATTTCCTCCCGTGGTCAGGTCTTTAAATGCCTGATTGCCTATTTCGTTCTGCGAGGCACGCAGTTTAATCGCCAGATTTTGCAACTAACGACATTAATTACTATAGGAAATTGGGGTATTTAAGATATTGTATAAATTTTTTTAATAAACATGAATATAATATGTAAATTTTTTCAGGCATCGATCAGATCTTTATTGTCAGATCAACACCCAAATTGAAAAAAACACCAAAAAAATTTATGTTGTTCAAAAAATAAAATTAATTGTTAATTGGCCAGATTAGGAAATATGTTGAATACCTAACGTTTTGTTTCAAATAATTAAACGGTTTGATGTTTGAAATAAAACTGCTGGGTGCCAATTAACACCTAAATTAAAACTCTTTATTATTGAATTGACCAGTTTCTAAAAATGGCAAGAAATATCTTCATTCGTGAAATTGTTACCATTCTAAAAGAACCAAGACTATGTCCCACATGCAACAAAGAAGACAGATTAGAAAAAGGCGTAATAGTTGAAAACAGATCAGGTGGAAAAACTATTCTGTGTTCTCGCTGTGAGGCATTAATTGTAGTTACAAATCACAATCTAAAAGAAGTGGAATTATCTGCACATAATGATATTATGATTATGCTAAAAGAACCTCATCTAATTAGAAAGGTGACTTATTGATCAACCAATATATCTTAGAAAAAAATTATTTTGATGTTGATGATTAAAGAAGATAATCTAAAACATAGCTTATACTTGCCTAAATCCTCGCTTTTCTAGGACATCCTTGAGTTTTTGAGGTGTCAACGAGTTTATCGAAAAGAAAAATCCGATACTAAAGATAATTCAGATTAATTGGCATCTATGATTAGAAATGCAATCTTTGAACCGATTTTAAGTTACTTTGAAATTTGATTAATTAACACCTAAAAAGATGCTAATGTTTTTTGTGTTATACAATTAGAAAAATTAATGAAGTTTAATAAAAAAGTTGAAAATCTTCATTGAATCGTGACAATTGGTTTAGAGATAGTATTTCTTGCTACAGCAGATGTCGAGACCGGGCATTTCGCTGTTCTAGGAGCGATAATTGCAGCATTTGTGGGCTTTATCATACCCTTTGTTTACACGAGAAGAAACACGTCTCTTTGGGGGTATATAGAACTTGCAAGACTTTTTGATGGACCCAAATTCTCTGGAGGAAGCAAGAAATTGCGCTCAAAATATGAAGAAGGTCAAGAGGTTTCGGAGGATGATTTGAGGGTAGCTGCAGAACAAGTACGTTCTGAACTTATTGTTGTTATGGGAATGATTGAGACAGGTCTAGCTAAGAAAAAACGTGTTTTTAGTGAACATTCAGATGTTATTGTTAAAACGATTGATTCGTACAGAAAATATCTGGCAGAATTTGAACCACAGTTATATCATGGGGAAGATGAACCTGTATTTTCAGAATTTGAAATTCCTATGAAAAAATGCTACAATACTGCTCAACAGTATCTAAAAGAAGGTAAATTGGTAATGTCGGTGATAGATTAGTTTGGTAAATTTAGAAGTAGGACCTCTAGCAACATTAGTAGAAGATCCATCCTTTCAATTTGTTGGAATGGCAATCGCAATGGGTTTAACTGCTTTTGCATTTTTTTATCCAACATATTTTTCTCGAAAGCAGAATATGGGAAGAGGTTTAAGCGAAGTAATAAGAATTTTAGAAGCAGATGATTCATGGAGAGCAAGACGCACTCTTGTATTAAAATACGAAAAAAAACTCGAAACAAATGAAAAGGACTTGAAACAAAGTGCTGAAAAAGTTCGAAACGATCTAATCATGATACAAAGTTGGATAGAAGAAAAAGGCGTTCCAAGATTGGTTTTACAAAATCTATATTCAGGAGTTTTTCTAAAAATGATAGAAGTCTATGTAAAATTCATGGAGGAGTTTTATCCCACTGCTCAAATTGAACATCCGATTAGAAAACTTTACAAAAGTTCCTATAAATGGCGTAAGCACCAATCAAAGGGTGCAGTTTCAAAAGAATTTGAAAGTGTTACAGTGGGATTATATGATAAATTTGGAAGGTAGTCATTTATTTTTCAATTAACACTTTATGCAAACTGTTGAAAAGTTAACTAACTACAACAATTCTATTCATAAAGTCTCATCCTTCCCAAAAAATAATTTTAAGCTCATTGCATGAATATATTATTCCGAGATTTTAATCAAATATTAATAGAAGAGGCAGATCAAGTGATTGTTGGATTTTGATAAACTGTATAAAGACGTGATGAACATAGATTCAACCATTCGTTACACTGCAATCCAAAGTGACTTGGGTGAAAAGATTTATGGAGGATTCCGAGATGGCATCATCCCAATAATCAGTAAAGAGGAACTAAAGATGATGCATTACTATGCAAGTCAGAGATGGCAGACTAGACAAAATATTGAGCACAAGATAGGTAAAACCAAATATGCAATGGCAGAATATGAAAAAATTAAACGAATTACATTTCCACTAGGTGAAAAATATCTGTTAATGCTTACTACTGAAATCAGCACCAATCATACAAGCGTCATTACCAAAGTTCTTGAATTAATACAAAATAATTCAAAAAAAGAATAGTGGCGAGCTAACCCTCAACCCATACTGTCTTTGTGCCTTTTTGTGTATGCATCCAACGACCTTCAACTGAATCTTTGATTTTGTGCATTGAAAAGATAATGCTTGGAATTAGTGGTCTGCCTTCAGTTCTAATGGCCTCAATTCCTAATCCTTGTCCTGTCTTTTCAACTGCCATCATCACATTGAGAACGTCTCCAGCTTTAAATGGCATCATAGCTTGGTTAACTATAACATCCTTGTCATTACCATCGGTAATGGTACAACGAACATTAGAGTTTGATATATCCTCTCCATTTTTTCGTAGCCAAAAATCGACACTACTTGCTCCATCACCTGATGTTCTACCTACTTGTGGTGCGGCAATTACAACATATGTGCCTGATTCTACAATTCGAACATCGGCCGGATGTTCATTGGAATGCTCAATTCCAGATATTGCGTCATTTTGGTCCATAAAAACAGGTACGGGTTCTGTCGTATCTGGTCTTTGATCTATGGTACTTATGATTTGTGCAAATTCGATTGTCATCAGTGATTATTTTCATACTTGAATAAAAGACAGATGCATGCAATTGTAGTCATTTGTAGTTACTTTACGATCAGGAAAATATATTTAAATCACACTCTCACATAGTCATATTATGAGTCAAAGAGTTACCATAGTGATTGATGATGACATTAGTAAAAAACTTCACCAAATTCAGGCAAAAGCAATTTCAAAAACTAGCCAATCTGTATCATTTTCTAGAGTGCTAAACACGGAATTACGAAAACACCTAAAATAGAATTTCTAATTCTCATCCTTCCCAAAATATAATTCACAAAATTGATCTCATTTAAGTTCTATAAGGTGATATGAGTTTTAATGAAAAAAATTGAGGCGTATATCAGAGACCACAAATTTGAAGAAGTAAAAAATGCCTTAATCAAGGCAGGAATCTCGGGTATTACTGCTTACTCTGTGATAGGAAGAGGTAATCAGGTTGGTAAGGGAGTATCTGATTCCAAATCTGGCATAATTACAGAAGACATACTAATTCCAAAAAGGAAAATCGAACTGTTTTGCATTGAAGAGGAGTTAGATAAAATTTTGGAAGTAATAATGACAAAAGCAAGTACTGGAAAAGTCGGAGATGGAAAGATATTCGTATCTGATATTAGCGAGGTAATCAAAATTAGAACTCGAGAGCGAGTTAATTTTAAAGCCTAATCTTTTTTATCTTACCACTCATCCTTCCCAAAAAATAATTTCAAAATCTAAGAATTAAGAATTTTTATGTTACCTTAATTCAGATTTCTTCTTATCTCGTCCTTCAACAAGATTATGATGGTTATCACAATAGATTGCAATGTTTTTGTAACTGTTATTTTCAGAATTTCCGTCTCTATGATGTAAGTTTAATTTTATATCAAGTGCAGTTATTCCGCATTTTTCGCATCTAGCCTTATTTACAGTAAATTGACCAAGATACTTTAAAAGATCAGTTTGACTAAAGTCCTTCCTATCGTCCATTTGTTTTCTAGGCCAAACTAAGAATTAAGAATTTGCAATTCTCATCCTTCCCAAAAAATAATTTCAAACCTTATGTCTGAATTAATAAGCACCCACACATCTTACTTAAAATTTTGTCCCAAAAAATAATTCAAATATTAGAAATTGAAATCTAAACTATGACATTTAATGGATGGTTAATCTAATAACATGGTCAAATCTGAAAAAATCTACCAAAAAGTGGGAATGCAAATAATTGAAAGGTGTCATGGAGAAATCAAAATTACAAAACATGGAAAAATTATTGAAGTATATGACATAAAACGTCACATCTGGAGTATTGGTTTAGCAGGTCTCATAATCAAAGAGGAATGTAAGAATGCAAATCTAAGGGATTGGGAGTTTGCAAATGTTCGAAGTTATATTATCAAGGAATTACGTAGTAAATCTGAAAAATAATAAATTTCAAAATAATAATCCTTCCCAAAAAATAATTTCAAAATAACCCTAAGATCATTAATGATTACAAATATAGTATTTCATGTACCAAATAAAATGCAAAAAGAAGGGAGTAGATGTAATTTTGTTTAGGGTAACTAATAATCAACGTATTACAGATTTTCAATGAATATATGCAATATCCTTAAGTTTATAATTCTTACAGGAAATTTGTAATGGTAGAACATAATTCAAAGATGACAGATAAAAAATCAAAGAGAAAGTCAAAGAAAAAAGATGGGAGATTACAAAAAGGGGAGAAGGAAGGTAGGCAAAAACTACGAATTAAAAAATACAAGAGTGAACAACAAATAAACAAAAAGGGAAAGAAACCAAAAAAGTATTGATTCTAAACTCTTTTTGAAAATCTGTAATATCCTTCCCAAAAAATAATTTCAAATTAATTTTGTAATAAAATTAATGTTACAATTTAAGATTTCAAAAAATAATTTCAAATTCAATTCTGATAAGCGTCGACACATCTTATTTCAAATTTTGGAGATCAAAAAGAAATTCTGAAACCCAAGATCGGGTTTATCTAATTGTATGACAATTCTAGAATAAGGGGAAATTTAGTTTGATACTAGTACCAGGAAAAGGAAATTGTGCCAGATGCGACAAGCGATTGGGATTGAGAAAAAAAGAGTCTAGATGTGATTGGGGATTTCAAGGAAAACTTTGCAATGATTGTTATGAATTTGCAATTGCCAATTCTCCTTACTTTGATGCAGAATACAAATTAGGATTACCTGGCTGGATAGATAAAATCAAAGGTATTCTGATAGTACAAAACTTTGATGATTTGAGACAGATTATTTTTACTACACAAGATAATTTAATTTTGAAAATTACTGCTCCCTCAATCAAAGAGGTTCAAATCGTAGATTATACTGAAGAATCAAAAAAAGTCAAGATAGTTTCATTGGGTTTGAAGAACAAGTCGACTTCAAAACATCTTCAAATCTCTTACATAGGAGATACTGGCGAAGAAGCCCCAATTTTTCATGTGGATCAGGCTCAAAATGCTCTTAATTCAGTTCTTCTGTTAATAAAAAACTACAAGAGAGATTCTGAAAAGGCAACTCCGCCAAAAGACATGATTGAAGCAATAAAAAATGCAACAGGTCAAGATCTTGTTGATGAAGAATCACTGGAAAAGCTAAAAGACAAACATGACGAAATAAATAAAATTATGAAATTTTTACAAGCAGATGAAACAGTTCTCTTTGTTGCACGCCAAAGCAGAATCAACCCAGGAGGTTCTGCAATTACTACTCCAAATACAATATTTGCAACTGACAGACGTATTTTGATAAGAAATCCTACAATGCTGTGGATGAGAAGTGCAGTAGAAGATATACCTTATGAGTCACTTAGCTCAGTAAAGTTGCAAGTAGGAGTTTTTTCATCTACCATTGTTTTTACTGGTCCAGGATTTGGTGAAGTTAATAGAATTAGTAGATCGTCTCTAGATAAGGCATGGGGTAGAGATGAGGAACACTCAATCGATGCGATTCCAAAAAAAGATGCCGAAGAATTAGTTCGAATAATTAATAGACAGATGGGAAAGGTAAAAGGACACAAACAACAATTTACACAAATAGTAAATCAGAACGCAACAACTACACCAAAATTACAAGAAGATGACCTAATTAAAATTCTAAAGACGAGATATACTAAAGGTGAAATCACTAAAGAAGAATTTGATG
>PVMK01175796.1_pt1 | contig 21107 bp, 15 predicted proteins | sample 1853481 | NCBI WGS metagenome assembly PVMK01 (sample SAMN08533507, study PRJNA380276) | Marine sediment metagenome, whole genome shotgun sequencing project.
TGTTCACCGACAGGCCGGCTACCGAGAGATCCGGCGCGTTGAACACGCCCGCTCCCTGCACGTTCTGACGGTAGTTGTTGAGACCGGCGCCGGACCAACTGTTGCTCTCCACAGCTGGGATGGCGCCCGAAGCCTCGACGTTGGTCACGTGGTAGCTGTGCTGGTTCCACACCTGCCGTGTGCGCACCCACTTGTCGTTGAGGTCGCCGAAGGCAAAGAGACCGTGTGTTCCGACCGCGCAGCCATCCCGCACGATTTGATCATCGTTCGCCGGCACGATGAATTCGGAGTTTCCGTCGGCGTCGACATCCACGATGAGCGGATACTCTGCCGCGGTCCGGGAGGAATTGGGCATCTCGAGAAGCTTGTCACCGGTCTTCCCCGATAGGATGTAGAGGGTGCATTCATCGTTGTAAATGACTTCGGATTCGCCATCGCCTTCGAAGTCGAACACACTCGAGCCCGTGACACTGGACGAGAGGTCCTGCACCGGGATCGACCAGAGGATTCCATCCGTGCGGCCGCTGCCACAGAAGGCTGCTTCGCCGCTGTTCGTGCAGTCGAGGTCGTAGACCGCGTACCGCCCGCGACCTGCGGCCGAGAATTCCGGACGACCGTCCCCATCGAAGTCAGCCACGGTCGGGGCGCCACCCGAGCCGCCTCCTGGGATCGCGACAGGCCCAAAGATCACGGTCCCATCCGTTCCGTCTAGAACGCGCGCGTTGCCGCCGCTGATGGTGACCACGTCCGGGATGCTGTCACGGTTCATATCCGCCACTGCGACGAACCCGTCGGGCGCACCGTCGTTGCGCCAGAACTCGGAGCCGTCCACGTGATAGACCACGTTGCCGCCTACGATGTCCGGCTTCCCATCTCCGCTGATGTCAGCGATCGCGGAGACGCTCCACTCGCCGTTTTTCCCGAGCCAGCCTTTGTCCTGCATCGGGGTGCCGTCGTTGTCGAACCACTGACCCCCGATGACGACTTCGGGTTCCGGATCGGCGTCGAGGTTGACAAGCGCAGGATATCCCTGGCCGCTCCCACTCAGGGACGCCACCCACTTCTCTGCGCCATCGTGCTCGATGACGACCAATTCCCTCGGCGATTCTGTCATGAATACGATCTCGAGCTCGGGATCGAGGTCCATGTTGCCAACCGCTGGGCCCGTCCCCCACCGCACGTTATACGTGCCCACGGGAATCATCAGATTCTCTGAGCCATCCTCGCCGTTGAGCACGATGAGCATGTTGTTGTTGCGGTCCTTGTACGCCACCGTTGCCACTTCCGGCAGGCCGTCGCCATCAATGTCGGCAATTGCGGGAGTGCTCTGCACCTGCTTGAAGGCCGCATCCATGGTCCAACCATCCCAGTGCCATTCGATTGTCGGCTCGAAAGTGACGTTCTCCGGCCGCAACTCGCAGAGTGGACCCTGCGGCTGAGGGAGGCATTGATTCAAAGTCGGTTCGCAGAACTCGCCTTCGGCGCAATCGAAGCTGTCCGTGCATCCGACACCTGGCGTTGCGCATTCGCTCGCCAAACATACGTCGCCCGCATCGCAACACACCAAGCCATCGTTGCCGCACCGCACTCCGGATCCGCAGGGCGGCACACACATGCCGTCAAAGCATTCCTCGCCCACGCTGCAGCAGACCGCTGGGGTGCCGCAGAGTAGAGCGGACTCACACACCTCACCGCCACCCGCACCGCCGGTTCCGGTGCCGTCAACTCCGGCCGTGCCGCCGGTGCCGCTCGTTCCTGCGTCGCCACCGCTGCCACCGTCTCGGCTCGCACCCGAGCCGGTTGCGTCACTTCCACAGCCCACCGCCAGCATGGCGACCAGAAGCACGCTAAGCCTGATAACAGTCATACAGTAATACTACCTTATCATAGGAAGTAGCGCAGGCGCCGAAGACCTATTTCGTGGGAGCTCCCCCTGACGATGGAAGACCGAGGATCTTCGGAGGCCTCGTAGCGGCCCAATCGCACATCGCGGCCTGCCGCACCTTTCAAGCGCCAGAAGAAGGCCTTGAGCACGAAACGCCGATGCCCGACGCGCCTCCACCTTTGTCCGTGCCTACCAACCGCGAGCGGCTAACGGAATACAAGAAGCGCTCCCCGCACCCTGCCTTTGATTTTCTTCTTTCGCTCGATCACCCAATCGAGCGACGAGAGGTCGACCATGTCGACCTTCTCGAGTCCAAACCGCTCACCCTACTTGGAAGGCAGCAACTTCGTGGCGTCGGTGGCGCAAGAGGGCCTGATACGAATCCGCAAGCCTCACTGAGGCTGTGGTAAAGGGGTTGTCATGTGGGGCAACGCCGACGTGAGAACGGCTCATCGATGTGGCTGGCCATTCCTCCTTGCGCTTTGCCTTGCCATTGCGCTGGTGTCGAAGTCGACTCGTGCGCAACGGGCTCCGCTGCCGGGCGCGCACGAAGAACCAGCCGCTGAAGGATCCCTCGAACTCGGTGAGATCGAAGGCAGGATCACGACTCTTCGCGAGCGATTAGGGGAGTGGAAGAGGAAGTCCCTTGAGTACCAGCGGGCGTGGGAGCAAGCGGCGACGCGCGTTCAAGCCATCGATCGCGAAATCGATCAGCTCAAGGCGCGTGAGAGCATCGTCGCTCCCGAAGAAGCGACCACGTCCGAGCTCGATGTACGTTTGCTCGAGGCGGAGCAGGATCTTTCATCGGCGCGCCGCGAAGCGATGGCACTCGACGCCGAAGCGGTCCTTCGCTCCGAGCGGAGAAGGAAGATTCCGGAGTTGCTTGCTTCGGCCAAACAGAAGCGGAGCGGTCTGGGGATAATCGCTCCGATTGTGAGCGCCGACCCAGCCGTATCCGAAGCGCGTGCGGTTCTCGAGGGCTTGAAGCGCCAGGTGTTGGACAGCGAAATCGAGGCTTATCAGAATGAGCTTGCCAGCTATGAGGCACGCGGGCGGTTGTTGAACAAGCAGCGTGATCGGGCAACGCTTCGCATCGCCTATTACGAAGCTCTTTCGTCCGAGCTTCGTGAGGCCGCCAAACAACGCGGTCGCATCGAGGTAGAGCGCGAGAACGAGGCGATACAGCGCTTGCTGGAAGAGCTCAAGGCCCCGCCGAGGAGCTTCGAGAAGATGTTTCGCGAGATGGCCGCGCAGAATGCAGAGCTGGCCGACTTTTGGACTGGGGAAGACGGGGTCGTCGACCAGATCGACGATGTGAGCGAGAAGCTTTCGCGCGCCGAAAGGAAGGTGGCTGCCCTCGAAGGCGAGCTTGCCCGGTTGGCAGCACGGGTCGAGGCGGTTGGCCTCGCGGATTCCGTGGGCGTCCTGCTCCGACGGCAGCGCGCGGATGCGCCGGATATCGGAATGTACCGCCGCTTCATTCGTATGAGGCAGGAGCGGATCGGCGACGTCCAACTGCAGCAGATCAGGCTTCGCGAACAGCGTCAGGCGCTTGGCGACATCGATACCCTGGTCGATCAAGCGATGGCTTCCGTCCAGGAGCCCGTGACCCCCGAGGTAAGAGCTAATCTCGAACGGCTCCTGCGACAGCTCTTCGAAACCCAGCGGAGGTACATGGACGCCCTGATGGCGGACTATGAAACGTACTTCCAGAAACTCGTCGATTTCGACGCGCGACAACGAGAGTTGATCAATCGAGCACAAGCCCTGTTGGACTTCATCGACGAGCGCATTCTTTGGGTTCCAAGCGGCAAGGCGATCGAAACCGAGATTCTATCTGACAGCCGTGACGCGATCGGGTGGCTTTTCGGGCCGCGTTACTTGAAGCAGCTCGGCCGCGGAGCGAGCGATTCAGCGACACGACTCTGGCCGTTGAACCTCCTCGCGCTGCTGTTGGTGATCTTGTTTCTTCCGGTGCGGCGACGCCTTCGTGACAGGATTCGCGAGTCCGGCGAGGAGGCCAGGAGCCCAGACTGCGTCCGTTACAGACCTACCTTGGAAGCGTTAGGATTGACAGTCGTCCTCGCGGCCTGGCTGCCAGCCCTGCTCGCCTACGTCGGCTGGCGGCTCGGCGCGTCCCCCGTGGCGACCCTGTATACTCGCAGCGTTGCCTATGGGCTGCTCGGCACATCCGGGCTGTGGTTCACCCTGGCACTCACGCGTCAGCTCGCGCGTCGCGGCGGGGTTGCCGAGGCGCAATGTGGCTGGCCCGAGAAACGGGCGCATGCGCTCTGGCGCGACGTCACGTGGCTCGCGGCCGTGATGGTGCCGGCAACCTTCGTGATCCTCGTGTTCGAGATGCGCGGCGAGGACCTGGGGCGCGAGTCGATCGGTCGTATGTTCTTCTTGGCGACCATGCTTGCCGTCGCCGTCTTCAACTATCTCGCGTTGAGGCGTGATGGCGCCGCGTCCGGGCTCCTCTCGAATCACGTACGACGCAGCTCGGTCGCGTTCCGCTTCGTCCAGCTTGCGTCGATCGCGGTGCCAGTAGGGCTGGGCGTCGCTGCGATTCGTGGGTTCTACTGGACCGCTCTCCAGTTCGCGATGCGGACGCATCTGACCCTGGTTTTTCTGTTCTTGCTGGTAGTCGTCGTACAGCTCTTCGCTCGGTGGGCGATGATCGCAGACCGCCGCGCCGCGCTCGAAGCCGAGGCGCCAGAAGAAAAGGCCGTGTCCGCCGCTTCTGGAATCCAGGTGAGTCGGTTGATGATCGGCACCGCGATGCTGGTTGCGCTCTTGGGGTCCTTGGCGATTTGGGCCGACCTATTGCCGGCGGCGCGGATTCTACGACAAGTCGAGCTCTGGAGCGTCACCAAGACCATCACGTTCACCGAGCTCGATGCGTCGGGGGTCGAGCGTCTTTACACCGAGTCGCGTTCGGTTGCGATCACACTGGCCGATCTGTTTCGCTCGTTCCTGATCGCGCTTTTGTCCCTTGCGCTCATTCAGAATCTGCCGGGCTTGCTCGAGGCGACCGTTCTTCGTCGCTTGGGTCCAGGAGAACGGTACGCGTACGCAACTATCGTCAAATACGCTGTCGCCCTCGTCGGCCTCGCGCTGGCGTTCGATGCCATCGGAGTCGGATGGTCGAGCATCCAATGGCTGGTGGCGGCGGTCGGTTTGGGGCTTGGTTTCGGCTTGCAGGAGATCTTCGCGAACTTCATTTCGGGCCTCATCATCTTGTTCGAACGTCCGATCCGCGTCGGCGATACGGTGACGGTTGGCAACATCAGCGGTACCGTCAGCAAAATTCGGATCCGCGCGACCTGGATTACGAGCTTTGACCGCAAGGAGCTCGTGGTGCCCAACAAGAACTTCGTCACGGGAGAGCTCATCAACTGGACTCTTTCCGATGCCGTCCTCCGGGTTGAGATTCCCGTCGGGATCGCTTACGGCTCGGACACCGATGAGGCGATCGAAGTCTTGCGACACGTAGCCTCCGAGAACCGCCGAGTGCTTGGCGCCCCGCGATCGGAGGTATTGTTTCTTAGCTTCGGGGATAGCTCGCTTTCCTTCGAGCTGCGCGTGTTCGTCCGGCACGTCTCCGAGGTCATACCGGTCCGTCACGAGCTCCACATGGCCATCGACAAGGCCTTCAGGGACGCCGGGATCGAGATCGCATTCCCGCAAAGAGACCTGCATCTTCGATCGCTGCCCGACAACTGGCGTGAGCTTAGGTGATCCCGGTCGGGCCTGCGGCCCGTCAATTGGTCCCGCCCCATCGCCCCCACGCTATCGCCTAGTTCAACTTGTAGGTGATCTCCATCGACTTGCCGTCGCGTAGAACGGAGAGGGTGAATTGGTCTGCGGTTCGTAGCGTCGTGTAAACGCCGAGCGCCGCATCGGTGCTCGTCAAAGGCTGGCCGTTGATGCTCTCGAGCACATCGTTGTTCTTCATGCCGAGCTTTGTGAGCAAGGTGCCTGGCCGGATTCCTCGGATCTCCATGCCGGTCGACTTGCCTCCTTCCATCTTGGGGGAGACGGCCGCTATTCCGATCAACTTACCGGCATTGTCTAGTACCTTGTTCATGAGCGTGCGCTGGATGTTGAAACGGGTGTCGCTCACCTTCTCGATACCCTGGTCGATCTCCTCAGGGCTCAGCCCCGCGTTTTTATCCGACCTAGGTCCGCTATCTTTTTTCTTCTTCTTCCCGACTTTCTTGGCCAAGGACTTCACTTTGAAGGGTCGGGGCGCCGCCGGGTCGACGTCGAACATCGCGAGTCGGCATAAGCCACCGGAACCCGATTGCAGCAAGACACTGTCAGAATGAATCGCGCGGATTCTGGAACCGTCGACCTCTGCAGCGCCTTGATAGAGCAAGGCTTTTCGATCGGGACCGACGATCACCGCAAGCGAACGGTCGAAATCGCCTGGCACGACCGCGGTGCCGGTCAATCGCATCTTCGTGGTACAGCGATTGACCGCGCCATCTTCTAGAATGAACTCGCCGTCGACCATCTGTCCCTCGCCCGCTGTCACAGGAGCTAGCGTCAGATCGCCGAGCTCCGACTTGAAGATGTTGCGCCGCAAAATGATGGCGGGGTCATGCCGGTTCTGTGTGAAAATGGCGGGCGTCCTCGATCGGGGCCGGACAGGCTGCGCGTCCGGGTCTCTCTGCAACACCTTCGCTCCAACCAGCGCGGTGGCCCCCTCAGCAAGGAAAAAGGCACAAAGCGCCAGAGTCATCAGGATGACCCCACTTTTGAACCTTTGGTTTCCTGTCGTTGCCACGATGTATCCAGCTTAGCCCACAAATCGGTGTGACATCGGTTATAGCCCCGTCCTGTCGTGAATGCCCCTGCCGGCGAACACCGCAACAAAAGGGGACGTCCCCCTCTACGCGTAGAACTGTTTCACCCAGCGTCGGAACTTCGCGATGGGACCGTCACCCGGGATGAGGGCGGGGGTTTCCATGGGGACCCGGTGCTCCCAGATTTCCTTGTCTTGGAGCACATCGCTGATCACCAAAGGACATGTTCTCCGCGTCTAGCTGCGTGGCCGTGAGCAGAACGCGGTAGTGCATGCGGGCCGTCGATCCGTAGCGTTGGGTCTTGGAGATCCGAGTACTCGTGCACTGCAGCGAAGTGCCCGAAGTCGACAGAGTTCTCGGCGATGTCTTGGATGTGGCCCTTGAGTGGCAACACTTTGGTGAGCGGTTTGGTCCATCCGTTCGTGTCGTACTTGGGGAGCTCCCACGTGGGTGCGGCGCCGTCGTGTCCAGCGTAGACGAAGATGCATCCGAGTTGCTCCATGACCGGCCATGTATGGAGATGAAGCTTGACCTCCGGATTGCCCGGATACTCGGTGCCGACGCATTTGCCTTCGCGATCGGAACCAGCCCGATGGCATCGGGAGCTTCGGTCGTGGCTTTTGGGTTGGTGCTTGCATCAACGGTCGCGTAACCCGGGAGGATTGCGTAAAACGGAGTTGCAAAAAAGATAATCTTATTCTAACATGCGAAACTCGATGTCACAAGCCGCGGCCAAAGCGCGAAGCGCCAAGACCTCCATGTACCGGTCGCTGATCGTCGATGCTGCCGAACGGCTGTTCGCCAACCACGGGTATGAGGGCGCCAAAATCCAAGATATCGCGGCCGGGATCAGGACTCTCCTTGGGTACCCTGTATTCGGTCTTCGACGGCAAGTTCGACATCCAAGACGCGGTCCACAATGAGCGTCTCGGTCAACTCTTTCAACTCGCCGGCCGGGCACTGGCCACCGAAGACGAGGCGTGCATTCGTTTGATCAACGGCAACCGGGTATTCATCCGCTGGTTGACCGAGCACCCCGACTACCTGCGCATTCACCTCAACAATAGCGGCGCGTGGGCGTCCAATCCCCAAGAGGTAGGAGAGGGGTTAGTGAGTGCGTGGCGCCGCGGCATCGATTTGATCGCACGGGTCATCGAAGAAGCAATGTGCGACGGAGACATCTATGAGGGCGACCCGGTCATTTTCGCGCGCCTCATGGTGGCCATTCAGCAGGTCTTCATCTCGGCATGGGTCGAATCAGGGATGCAGGACGACGCGGACGACCTTGCTGATCGGGTCGAGGAACAGCTGCGGCGAACTCTCTTTAGGGAAAAAAATGAGCACAACGGCAACCATAGACTCGGCGACCGCTAGCGCGAAGAAGCACAAGAAGCCGCCTCGACTCGGAGGCGGGTTCCCTTTGATCGGTCACACGATCGACTTTGCGCGTGATCCGGTCGGCCTCCTCCAGCGGGCATACGAAGAGTGCGGTCGGGTCGCCCAGTTCAAGCTGCTTGGCAAGAGCGTTACGCTGTTCACCGGGCCCGAGGCGCACGAGTCTCTCTTTCGGTTGCCCGATGAGGTGTTGAGCCCGACCGAGGCCTACAAGATGATGATTCCGGTTTTCGGTAAGGGGGTCGTCTATGACACGACGCCCGAGCGAATGTACGAGCAGCTGCACATGTTGCACCCCGCCCTTCGTCACAATCGCATGCGGACCTATACCGACATCATCGCCGACGAGTCGAGCAAGATGATCGCGGACTGGGGGGACACCGGTCAGATCGAGGTCTGCGAGTTTTTCGGCACTTTGACCAGCTTCACGTCGAGCCGCTGCCTTCTCGGCGATGAGTTCCGCAACGAGATGAGCGAAGAGTTCGCGAGGGTGTACGCCGACCTCGAGGCCGGGATCGTGCCGATCGCTTACATCAATGCGCACCTACCCATTCCGGCATTTCGAAAGCGCGACGCTGCACGCAAGCGGCTTGGTGAGATGGTCTCGACCATAGTTCGACGACGTCGAGCAAAGGGCATTGCCGGCGAGGACTTCATGCAGACCCTGATGGAGTCGAAATACTCCGATGGATCGATGCTCACAGACCACGAGATCACTGGCATTCTCATCGCGAACATGTTTGCAGGTCATCACACGAGCTCGGTCACCACGGCGTGGTCGCTTCTCGAGCTCCTGCGCGCACCCGACTACTACGAAAAGGTATGCGCTGAGGTGCGGAATCGCTTCGTCGAGAACGAAGAATACAGCTTCTCAGCCATGCGCGACCTCGAGAGAACCGAATGGGCGATCAAAGAAGCCCTCAGAATCCACCCGCCACTCTTCATGCTGTTTCGCGCGGCGATGGAGGACTGCGAGATCTACGGATATCAGATCAAGAAAGGCGACTGGGTTTCGGTCTCGCCGATCGTTGCGCATCGTGAGGAGGCGGTGTTCCAGAACGCCCTCGAATACGACCCGGACCGCTACGGGCCAGGGCGCGAGGAGGACCGTGTGCCCTTCGCGTATGTCTCTTTTGGTGGCGGTCGTCACAAATGCCTGGGCAATGCTTTCGCACTCCTGCAGATGAAGACGATCATGGCTGTCCTGCTCAACAACTACGACTTCGAGCTGGTTGGCAATCCGATTGCGACCGACTTTGGACGTGTGGTGCTTGGCCCCAAGCCCCCAATCCACGTCCGTTACCGCAAGCGTCAGAAAGGAAAAGCCGATGCCCGCGTTTCCGCGTGAAGAGCTCGAAGAGATGATGGAGCGGTGGCTCGAAGCCAACCGGAATGCCGAACGAGAAGGTGACTGGAGCACGTATCTCGGTGCGCACTACACGGACGACGCCATCTACCGGTGGAACGCCGGCCCGAACGAGGAGTTTTGGGCCCGCGGCCACCAAGAGATCAAGGAAGTCGCCCTCGGCTATCACATGCGTGGCTTCGAGGAGTGGGCGTATCCTTACGACACCGTCCTCATCGACGAGAAGCAGGGGCAGATCGTCGGTTTCTGGCGCCAGGTAGCGCCCTTCAAACGTGCCGACGGGACTGATTACGAGATCGCGGGCGTCGGGCGGGCTCATGGTTCAAGTACGCCGGTGATTTCAAGTGGAGCTGGCAGCGAGACTTCTTCGACTTCGGAAATGCGAAATCGATCTTTTTCGAGCTTGCGGGCGCCGGGCACCTCAATTCGGCGGTGCGTGAGAAGATTCACCGTCAGGCCAAAGGAGAGATGCTTCCCGGGCCACGAGCCTCTTCGAAAAGAGCCCGGCAAGCTCGAGAAGCTGAGGAACTTTCAAGCGCTCGTGCGTATTGCCTTGTTCGGTTAGGGTCGACCGATGACCACTCCAGCGGATCGAGCCGGGCCCCGCTGGTTCTCCGAGAACCCCAGCAAGGCATGGGGCGAGAAGTTCTTCCTCGTCTACTCACCGATCTGGATGACCATGATGGCTTTGGTGATGGCGCTCGGGATCACCAACCGGGTCGGCGAGTGGGGGTTCTTGGCGATTGGGCTCGTTGTCGCGCTGCCGTTGGTGGTCGTGCCAGCCTTGATCCGCGACGAAACGTCGCTCGGTCGAAAGTGGTCCGAAACGTATTGGTTCAAGGCAAACCTCTATATTGCGATCTTCAACTTCGCCGCGAACTACTTTGGCTCCGAGTACTTCTTCGACGTCCTTGGAATGGTCTACAACTACCCGATGATCGAGCTCAACTTCGACGCGACCCTCGTCGGGTCGGGCGAGCAACGGGTGCCCGTCCTTATGTACCTGCTGACGCAGGCCTATTTCATCACCTATCACACGACGGCCATCATCGTGCTCCGCAGGCTTCGCACGGCGGGCTTCCCTCTTGGAGCGGTCCTCTGGCCTGTGTTCGTCGTGGGCGTCGCCTATTTCTGGGCGTGGATGGAGACGCGCACGATGGCAAACCCGATGATCGCGAGCCAGTTCTACTATAAGGATATGGCCCGCATGCTCACGTACGGATCGCTCTTCTATTCGCTCTACTTCATCGCGAGCTTTCCGATCTTCTACAACTTGGATGAGAAGCGCGAGACGAACTGGAGCCTCATCACGACTTCCGCGGCCGCTTGCTCGGCCGGCTTGATCATGTTGTTCCTGTTGGACTTCGCTGCGGCGATCTTTGGCCGAATCTAGGAGATAGTCCCGATGCCGTCACGACCCCTCAAGACGGAAATCCATGGAACCTACGAACCGCAGTTCCAACCGGTTGCGAAGCTCATGCGTAAGCAGATTAAGCACTACGGCGGTGGCGCAGCGGCAGCGGTGTTCTTGGAAGGCAAGCCCGTCGTCGATATTTGGGCCGGGCCAGCGCGAAAGGACCGCACTCCCTGGCAGCAGGACACCATGTCGATTTGCTACTCGGGCACCAAGGGGATCACCGCGACCGCGCTCCACATGCTCGCGACGGATGGTCTGATCGACTACGAGGCGCCGATTGCCGAGTACTGGCCCGAGTTTGGGTGCAACGGCAAAGAGCGGATCACCGTTCGGCAACTCTTGTCCCATCAATCGGGCCTGCACAAGCTCGTGCACATCGTTGATCAGCTGGCTGACATCCTTGACTGGGATCTGATCGTTTCACGCCTGGCCAAGAGCGAGCCGGACTTTCATCCCGGTACGGCCAATGCGTATCAGGCCCTGACGTTCGGCTGGCTCGTGGGAGAGCTGATTCGCCGCGTGTCGGGCTCGACGGTTCCCGACTTCATCGAGCAACGGATCGTCAGGCCGCTGCAACTCGATGGGCTGTATGTGGGAAACGCGGACACGCAGATGCAACGCATTCCAGATTTCGTCGGCCTACCGGGACTTCAACGAACCGGCGCCAGGCCTCTGACAACCGACTACCGAGTCCCGTTCTGGGTGCGGCCGGCAGCGATGCGAGACTTGTCCCGCCGCGGGCTATCTCCGCGCTATTTGAAGGAGTTGTTCGCGCATCCCGCGTTTTGGAAGGCTTGTGTCCCAGCGATGAACGGCGTCGCCACTGCGCGCTCACTTGCGAAGATGTACGCGGCCCTATCGATGGGGGGCGAGCTCGATGGCGTGCGGCTCGTCTCCGAAGACATCCTGCGGAAGGCCACCGAGGTTCAAACGAAGCGCGCAGACAAGGTCGCGATCTATCCGCTTCACTGGAAGCTTGGGTACCACCGTGCCGACGCGCTCCTGATGGATGTGCCCGAGGCATTTGGGCACTTTGGGCTGGGCGGCGCCGGAGGATGGGCCAACCCGGAGCTGAAGCTCTCGTTTGCTTTCGTCCATAGCGGCTTCCCGTTGTCGATCACCGGCCAGATACGCACGGTGACGATGACCGCAGCGGTCTACGACTCCCTTGGAATTTACAAAGGCGCCTGCCACACCCTGCTGCACGGTCCGGTCGTCGATTTGGTACCGAAGCGTTCTTAGCAAACGAACGCCTCGGCCCTTGGAAAAAGGGGACTGTTCCCTTTTTAGAGGAAGAGGCTGTAGGAGTTGTTGAGGATTAGCCAGATGCTGATGGCTAGGCCCCAGAGAGGGAAGATGAACCAAAGACTGTTGCTGGTGCCGATGAAGAGCGCGATCGTTTTGGGTGAGTGCCCCTTGTGGCGGCCGGCGAAGAAGAACTGAAAGAAGTAGACGACGGTTCCGTAGAACATCTGCCAGAACATGATGACGCCGATGATGCCGAGAACCCGCGCGGGCATGAACGCGAAGGTCATGCCGTACGCGAAGAGAGTGGCGAAGATCGGCGTCGACCAACCGTTGGCGACGTCGATGTTCAAGCCGAAGGAGCTCCGACTGGCGTAGCCCGGATCGAAGAGCGCGTAGCTGGACCAGACTTCGGTCCACTGTCTGAAGGAAAGAAGCTCCAAGACTGGGATGCGTTTGCGGAACATCTCGCCGAAACGATCCGTCTCTCGTCCGCGATAGGCATCTTTGGTCGCTTCGTACTCGTCGTGGATCTGGTCGCTACAGGTCAAGAGACCGATCTCCCAGAAGTTCACCATGAGGTTGATGATCAGGAAGAAGATCAGGGCGATCTGGTTCACGTTGTATATGCCGTGGACGCTGTGGTGCAGCCAGATGTGGAAGACCGTGCCGCCGACGATGAAGGCGACTATGGCGCCCCAGGCCGGCACCGTGAGTCCACGCGCTTCCGTCTGGGCGCCGTCGACAGTCATGGTGCGTTACCCTTGGAAGCCCTGAGAAAAGCGGGCCACTCCCCACCGCCATGGAGGAGAATGCTCGCGCCGGTGACATAGCTTGCGAGCGGAGAGGCTAGAAAGAGACACATATCAGCGACGTCTTGCGGTAGGGCCATCCGGCCCATGGGAGCGGTCTTTTCGACGGCCTCGCGAATCTCGCCCGCCCCGAAATGTATTTCGGCCTTCTCGGTGAGGATCATTCCCGCAGTCACGGCGTTGACTCGGACCTTGGGCGCCCACTCGACCGCCAGAGACGTAGTCAAGTTCAGAAGCCCGGCCTTGGCAGCTCCGTACGCGGCCGTCTCTGGAGATGGGCGAACACCGCTCACGCTCGCGATGTTGATGATGCAGCCTCCATTTTCCTGCTTCTGCATGATCGCATTGGCCTTCTGCGCGAAGTTGAGCGGCGCCACCAAGTTGAGATCGATGATCGCAGCGGAGAAGCGCGGTGATGCAGTGGCGGCGTCGGCCGGTGGAGAGCCGCCAGCGTTATTGACGAGCACGTCGAGGCGACCGTAGCGTTCCATGACCTGCCTGAGCATGCGATCGATATCGTCGAGCTTGCGAACGTTCGCCAGGATGAACACGGCTTCCCGGCCATTCACGGCGATCGAAAACTGAGGCTCGTTGCGCGCGCAGATGATCACGTTGGCTCCCATCTCGAGAAAACGAAGCGCGATACCCTTGCCTGCGCCCATCGTGCCACCTGTGACGACGACGACCTTGCCCTCGAGATCCAACAAGTCCACCATGGCTTCCTTTCTCCGTGCGGGACGGTGTGCACGTACTATGCTCGGTGCAGAGGCAAAGCAAATGAGCGGCGTGTTGCAGTTGGGGTACCTGGTCTTCGAGGTGAGTGATCTCGGGGCGTGGAGGGACTTCGGAACGGCGATCCTCGGAATGGGCGTCGTTGGCGACGAGGGAGACAAAGGGTTTGGCCTCCGCATGGACCGCCATTTCCAGCGTTTTTTCATCGAGCCAGGGCCGGCGGATGACCTCGTCGCGGTGGGCTGGGAGGTGGACGGACTCGCGGCGCTCGAGGAGATCGTCGGGCGTTTGAAAGCTGCCGAGCACGAAGTCGTACAAGGCACGGCCGAAGATGCCGCGCGACGAAACGTCGATGCGCTCGTGAAGTTCAAGGACCCGGCGGGTCATCCTTGCGAGCTCTACTACGGCCCGAAAATGGCGGAGGAGCCGTTTGCCTCCGAGGTGGTTCGCTCCGGCTTCGTGGCGGACGAGCAGGGCCTCGGGCACGTCGTCGTGACGTCGAAATCCAACGATGAGCACGAGGCGTTCTATACCGACGTACTTGGCTTCAAGTTGAGCGACTACATTCGCTGCGAGTACTTTGGCCATGAGATCGACGTCACTTTCATGCATGCCAACGCGCGCCACCATTCTTTTGCATTCGCGCAAGGGGACCACAAACGGATCCTCCACTTCATGGTCGAAGCGCGCGCGATGGACGAGGTGGGTCTCTGCTACGATCGACTTCTCTTCTCCGGTGGGATGGTGCACCAAACCCTCGGACGTCACCCCAACGACAAGATGTTCTCGTTCTATGGCTACACCCCTTCGGGTTTCCACTTCGAGTTCGGGCACGGCGGCGTCGAGATCGATGACGAGACATGGGAGACCACCACCCACCCGAAAGTAAGCGAGTGGGGACATCACCCGCCGCAGCTCCTGACCAAGGCCTACCGAAGGGCCAAGCAGGAGCGCGAGAAGAAGAACCAACGATGACTGGTGAGGCGAAGAAACCACTGCGTGTCATCCAGTGGGGAACGGGCAATGCAGGGTACCGCGCGCTCCGAGGCATCTTGGGCCACCCCGACCTAGAGCTCGTCGGGGTCCATGCGCACTCAGAGGAAAAGGTCGGAAAGGACGCTGCCGAGCTCTGCGGCCTCGACGGGAAGACCGGGATCATCGCTACCAATGATGCAGAGGCCCTCTTGGCGATGGATGCCGATTGTGTTTGCTACATGGCGATCGGCGAGACCCGCGTCTACGAAGCCCTCGACGATTGGCTCGAGATTCTGGGATCCGGCAAGAACGTTGCCAACACCGCCGTCGTGTCGATGGTCTATCCACCCTTCGCCAGTGGGAAACTCACCGCACCGCTCTCCGAAGCCTGCGCCGCGAACGACGTCAGCTTTTACACCTCGGGTTTCGACCCTGGATTTACGGGCGACCTCATCCCGCTCATCCTCGCGGCTGGGTGTGAACGTGTCGACTCGGTGCGCGTTGCCGAGGTGATGGACTACTCGACCTACGCGGACCCGAGCTTTACCGGCGAATTCTTCGGCTTTGGGCATCCACTCGATTTCAAGGCTCCGATGTTCCATCCGGGCGCGATCAAGGCAGGGTGGGGTAGCGTGATCGAGCTCGTCGCGGACGCGCTGGGCTTCGAGCTCGACGAGATTCTGGAGGAGAGCGAGCGTGTCCCTGCACCGGAGTCGTTCGACACCGATATGGGAACGATCGAAAAGGGCATGTGCGCCGGCGTCCGCTTCGAGGTCCAGGGCATCAGCAACGGCCGTCCCGTCGTGATTTCGTCGCACACTCAGCGACTCCGCCCAGACATCGCTCCGCAATGGGAGCGGCTCAGTGGCGACAAATCCGGGTACCGCATCGAGATCAAGGGTTCCCCCGCCTTCAACTGCGAGATCGATCTCGAAGGTGATGACGGAGACCACAATACCGGAATCGTCACGGGTACGGCGATGCGCGTCGTGAATTCGATCCCGGCGGTTTGCGCGGCCGATCCTGGGGTCCTGTCGATTCTCGACCTGCCGCTGTACACGGCCCGCGCGCGATCGTAGTTCGGGGGCAAGTTACTTCGTGTTGACGATCTTCTCGACGGCGTCGAGCAGGCTCTTGCTGTAGATGCGACCTGCTCGATCGGCATCATCGGCCGTCGCGCATGAGTCGCGCAGCGCGGTATCCGATCAGCATGCTCGGAGCGTTGAGCGCTGAAACTGGAGTCCACGGAATGACCGAGGCGTCGGCCACTCTGAGGCCGGTGACGCCGCGAAGACGTAGCTGCGTATCCACCGCGGCGGAATCGTTTGTCCCCATTCCGCATGACCCGGCGAAGTGGTAGGTCGTGATCGTGTTCTTGCGAACGTAGTTGGCAATCGCCCCATCGCTCTCCACACGTTTACCCGGCATGATCTCTTTCGCTTCCCAGTCGGCGAGGCCCTTCGCGTTGCCGATCTTCCTGGCGACCCGAACCCCCTTGATCATCGTGTCCATGTCCTCAGAATCGGAGTAGTACGCTGGGTCGATTAGTGCCTGCTGGGTCACGTCCGTCGACTGCAGTCGGAGTGTGCCGCGGCTCTTGGGCTTACCCAGAATCAAGATGATGCCGAACATGTGGTCGGTGAAGCGTTGCAAGGCATCGATCTTGAATGCCGCGCCGATCATGCTGCGGACCATCGCTCTCGAACACGGTCCGTAGAACACATGAGGAATGACTTTCGGTGGAAGCATACGCTGCGTCATCTGCTTCATTGCCGAGGGTGCCGGCCAGTAGACGTAGCAAGTGTCGCTTTGCGAAGGAGGAAGGCTGCTGTCCTGGTTCGTCCTATAGAAGCTGTAGAGCTGCGGGTAGAAGCAGTCGATATCCTTCTTGGCCTTGAAAAAGATGGGGACGTTCGGGTGGTCGTGAAGGCCGCTGCCAATGGAGGCGCGGTCGGCCACGACGGGAATGTCGAAGGTGCGTAGGTGCTCGCTCGGCCCCACGCCCGACAGGAGTAGAATTTTTGGGGTTTCGAGCGCGCCGGCGCACAACACGATCTCACGCTCGGCCGAAGCGCGTTTCAGCTCGCCGTCGTGTTCGAACTCGACGGCCCTCGCGCGTTTATCGGCCGTGAAGACGACTCGGTGAGCTCGCGCCCTGGACAAGATGGTGAGGTTCTGGCGCGGCCTTGCGTCCTTGATGAAAGCCACATACGAGCTCCGGCGCTCATCGCCTTCGTAGGACATCCACTCGTACCCGATGACATTACTCATATTGCCAGCGTTGAGGTCTTCCTTGCGCTCGAATCCGTTTCCCTCGGCCGATGCGATGCAGGCTTCGGTCCACAGGGTCGGGGGCCTCCGGTGCGGGCGGAGAGTCGCTTCGATGGATGCGAAGTCGGGGAGGTTGTCGTCCCAATGCCATCCGTCTGGCCATTCGGCGTAGTCCTCGCGTGATCCTCGAGTGTAGACCATCCCGTTTACCGAGCCACTGCCGCCCATGACGGTGCCCGTGCCGGCGAAGATACGCTGCTTTGCCGAGTGCTCCTGAGGGACCGAGAAGCGTTCGCCCATCACGGCATCGTTGACGAAGGCTTGCTTGTACCCGCTCGCGACGAGTGTCTCGGGGTGCTCTTCGGCGGTCGGGCCCGCTTCGAGTAGGAGCACCCGCAGACGCGAGTCCTTGGCAAGCTCTGCCGCGACGATGCATCCTGCGGACCCGCCGCCGACCACGATGTAGTCGAAGGCGTCGATCATGGTTTGCGACTGAAGAACTTCACGAGCCCGCGCCACCGTCGCGCGAACCCACTTCCGTAAACCAGGTCAATCACCCCGCTCAACGTTCCGTAGAGCTTTGGAGAAACTGGGAACATCTTGTTGGCTTGGTTGATTGGAATTCGATCGTCGATGACCGCCTTGATGTTGCACATCGAGCGCAGCCCCTCTCGGCCGTTCATTCGCCCGTAGCCCGACGCTTTGACGCCACCGAATGTGAGGTCCTGTGCCATGTACGTGATCCCGCCAAACTCGTTGATCGCACTCATTCCCGCTTCGAGCTTCGATACGATCTTCCGTGCGCGGGAACGATTCTTCGAAAAGACGGAGGAAGAAAGCCCGTACGAAACGCCGTTCGCAATCTCGATCGCATGCTCGTCATTCCGAACGCGCATAAGGAGCATGACCGGGCCGAACACTTCCTCTTGCGCGATGTCCATGTCCGGAGTGACGTCGGCGAGGATCGTCGGTTCGAAATAGTCTCCCTTGTCCGTGAGTGTTCGCTTGCCACCTGCAACCAGGCGTGCCCCCTGGGCGATCGCACCGTCCACTGCCTTTTCGATGATATCGAGCTGGAGCGGCGTGATGATGGCTCCAACGTCGACGAGCTCTTCGCGGCTGTTCCCCTGCCGAAAGTCTTTGACGAGCTCTGCGGCACGTTTCTCGAACGCGTCGTAGATGGCGTCGTGCACGAGGAGTCGCTCCGAGGCGACGCAGTTCTGACCGCAGTTGACGTAGCATCCAGTCAGCGAGGCATGAACCGCTTGTTCGAGGTCTGCATCGTCACAGACGATGAACGCGTCCTTTCCGCCGAGCTCCATCACGACCGGGGTGGTGCGCTCTGCGCTGCCCTCGATGACCCGGCGTCCATTCTTGACCGAGCCGATGAAAAGAATGGTGTCGACCTCGGCGCGAACGAGCGCGGCTCCAGTCGCCCCGTATCCCTGGACCGCCTGGATCAAGTCGGGGTTGTATCCGGCCTCTTCGATGACTCCTCGAAATGCGGAGATGAATCGTGCGCTCGACCAGGCTACCCATTCGGAGGGTTTGATCACGATCGCGTTGCCGGCCATCAAAGCTGGAATGATCGGGTTGACGATGTTCTGGAACGGGTAGTTCCACGGAATGATGGAAGCGACGACACCGAGCGGATGAAACTCGAGCCGCGCTTTCTTGTGCAAGAGCAAACCGGAGGACACCCGCTCGGGACGAAGGTGCTTCTCGCCATTGTTGATCATCCATCGAAATTTCTCGCAGGTCGGCCAGATCTCCCCGACTAGTGCGTTCTCGCGCGTCTTGCCGGAGTCGCGCTGGATCGTCAGGCAGATGTCATCCTTGTTGTCGACGGTGTAGGCGAGCAGCTTGCGCAACACGTCGCGCCGCCCTTCGAAGGAAGTCTCGCGCCACTCTCGCTGGGCGACCTTCGCGCGCGCCACGGCGGCGTCGACATCGGCAGGAGTCTCGACCCTGATCTCGCCCAGCCGCTCTTTGGTAGCCGGGTCCACACAGGGGATGTCGGTTGGCCCATCGGCCGATGCAGCTCCGTGCTCGACCTGAACCGGAATAGTCATTCTGATTTTCGCGTCTAGCATTCTGCTCCAGAGCTGTCAACGCTTTCAGGCTACGAGCGGGATGTCGTAGGCCTGACAGTAGCCGGCGAATCGTTCCCGGATCTGACCGAGCTCGATTCCGAAATCTTCGAGCTCGTAGCGATGCGAGCCGTGCTTCCCGCGCGGGTTGTCGGCGAGGAACCCTCGCATGCGGCTCTCGCCTTCGTCCGACCAGGGAATGCCGAAGTGCTCGTATGCGCGTGAGAGCGCCGCGACCGGATCGGCGATCACCTCTTCGAATTGAAGGTCCATGAACTGATCCGCCTTGTCCGCGTGCTTCTCGCGCACCTCCATCGCGTGGTCGAGTGACTTGGCCCACCAGTCGAGTTGCTCCGGGCCGACCTTCTTGGGATCGACTGAATCGGTGACGATCCCCCGAACCGTGTAGACGAGGCTCGCAAGCGACGGGATGGTCTTTGCGGGGTCTCGGTGCGTAAAGATCAGGCGGGCGTCGGGGTACTCGTCGAGCAGTGCATCGAGGTTTGCCAGGTGCACAGGGCTGTTCAGCACCCATCGATCCTTCATGTGACGGCTTTGAAGATGCTCGAGGAAGTGCCGATGATAAGCGTAGGCCGGGGCGGCGTCCTGCTTGTCGACCCAGTCTTGATAGCTCGGGATGTTGAAGGTGACGCTGGCCTGCCAGTTGAGCAGGCTGTGCGCCAGGATCGGCATACACTCTTGGGGAAGCTCGGCGGCCACCTCATGAATCGACGCGAGCGAGGGGGCCATAGCGTCCAGCTGGCCGAAGTATTTGCGCGCCTTTTCGATCCGGGGATCGGTTGTATAGGTCGCGGTCTCGGGTGGCGGATCCGGGAACTGGGTTTCCCAGCCGAACGGTGCGCGGTTTGCAGGATCTTGGGCGAGCAGGTTGAACAGGATGGTCGTCCCGGTTCGAGGAAAGCCGACGATGAACAGCGGTTTCTCGATCGGTACATCGACGATCTCCGGATGGATCGCCCTGTGTCGATAGAGGGCGAAGCGACTCTCGAGTGCCATTGTCAGTGACTGCCGGCAGGCCACGCGGCCAATCCAACTGAGGTCACCCTCACGCTCCACCGCGTCGATCAGGATCGGTAGCGCCTCCAAAAAGCCTTCGTCACCGAACTGATCGGACTTGGCCTTGCGTGCCGCCGCGCGGACAATGCTGTCGGGGTCCAGCGAGGGCCAGCGGGGCGCAACCATTCCTCCGACGCTATTGAGCAAACGGGTGAAGCGGGTTCGATGCGGCGGCGGGGCAGACACTACGATCGATGCGCGGTGGGCTCGGCGCCCTACCGGGTTGCGTCGACTAGCACGCTCCGCCATAGCCGGCAAAACGTGGGGCACAGATGAACGACGATAAGAAGATCACCAAAGTGGCCATCGTGACCGGGGCTTCTTCCGGCATCGGAGAGGCGACCGCCCATTGTTTCGCGGAGGCGGGCTTCGCTGTGGTGCTGGCCGCGCGACGTAAAGACCTGCTCGACCGACTTGCCGATGAGATTGCCGAAAAAGGCGGGAAAGCGCTGAGCGTGCCGACCGATCTCAGCGACGCAGAGGAGACTTCGGCCCTGGTCGGAAAGGCGCTCGAAGGTTTCGGTCGCGTCGACGTATTGGTAAACAACGCGGGGTACGGGCCTCCCTATGCGCTCGAGCAACTCGACCGAAAGGCCTTGCGGCACGTCTTCGACGTGAACCTGCTTTCGGGAATGCAACTGATCGGCGAGCTCACGCCAACGATGCGCGCCCAAGGCGGAGGCCGCATCATCAACATTGGATCGCTTTCCCAATACGTGGGAGCACCCATCGCAGCGGCTTATGCAGCCACAAAAGGGGGAATGGAAGCGATGACCGCTTGTATGCGGCTCGAGCTCTCCCCGTGGAACATTCAACTCAGCCTGATAGTGCCCGGGTTCGTCGACACGCCGACGTTCGACAAGGCGCGGGAAGCCGGGCAACATCTGCGCGACGACCAGGACAATCCCTATCGCAAGCTGATGGCCGACCTAGACGATTTCACGGCCGACCAGCTCAAGAGCGCGGTGTCGCCCGAGGAGGTGGGTGCTGTGGTCCTGAAGGCAGCGACCGCGGACGTGCCGAAGACTCGA
>PVMK01125872.1_pt1 | contig 21104 bp, 20 predicted proteins | sample 1853481 | NCBI WGS metagenome assembly PVMK01 (sample SAMN08533507, study PRJNA380276) | Marine sediment metagenome, whole genome shotgun sequencing project.
AAGATGTTCAGGATAGGGTAGGAAAAGAGATCAATAGAAAAATTAATCACAGGGCGAGGGATGTCAAGGTATTATGGTTTGGCTGAACATGAATTCGATAGGCTGATTTTGAAATCCCCAAAATTTTGTAATAGTCTTTGCCCGGCATGTGTCTTATTCTCAGTTAAGATGTTCAGGATAGGGTAGGAAAAGAGATCAATAGAAAAATTAATCACAGGGCGAGGGATGTCAAGGTATTATGGTTTGGCTGAACATGAATTCGATATGCGTGACTATTTGCCCGCCGGGTTGTTGGGGCCGTTGATCCACCAATCTGTTTGTTTGTCAAACCACCACTCCGACCGGTCGGTTTTGAGAATTTCCTCTGCCATGCCCTTTCCACCTCCGGTGATAAGTCTTTGGACGGCAAAGGACAGCCACTCTCTTGCACCGGAATTCCCCAAATCCAGCTGCTCTTTTAGCTCCAGGATCAGATCCAACTGGTCCGCGTCTTTTGCAAGCCTGGCCTCAAGTGTGTCTTGGGTGTTGAATTCCCGTGTGAGGGCAATTATCTCATCCCCGAACGGCAACCCTCGAACCTGATCGAGAAGGGCTCTCTCTTCATTTGCCTTTACATATCTCTTGTTGACATAATTGTGGTCCCCGGTTCTGGCTTCAGGAAGATCGTGAAAAAGGCACATCCGGACTACTTTTCCGGTGTCTGCGTCGGGGTCCTGTGAGGCGAGGACATATCCGATTACAGTTGTACGAAAGGAATGATCGGCCACCGATTCACCGCCGGACCCCAGGAACTGGTAACCTGTCCGGGGGGTTCTTTTCAACATTCCCACCTCAAATAAAAATTGTACGCTTCTTTTCATAATGGTCTTTCAATAGGTGTATGGTATAAAAAAGTCAATAAACTTTTGTCAGGGACTCAACTTGATTTATCAGGGAAAGGTGTTTAATATTGAGGCCAGGGTGGCTTTCGATGCCGTGCCCCATATCTCAAGCAAACATATTTTTTGGCCAACAAGACAGCGCTCCGTATTGTAACCGTGGCCTTTTTGAAATGGAAATCTTAACGTATCCTGATCCGGTTCTGACTAAACGGGCAGAACCGGTAAAAAACATAAATGTTGAGCTCCAAGAGCTGATCGATGGCATGCTCGAGGTCATGTACGCCGCACCGGGGATTGGTCTGGCCGCCAACCAGGTGGGTGAATTGAAACGGGTGATCGTTTTTGATCTCGCACCGGGAGAAGAGGAGAGAAAGCCGGCCGTGCTGATCAACCCGGAAATTGCCCTCGGCGGGGACGAAGTGGTCAGGGAAGAAGCGTGCCTGAGTGTGGTTGACTTTTCAGCGGAAGTCTCCCGGAAAACAGAAGCAATGGTCAAGGGGCTGGATCGGCACGGAAGCCCGGTGAGCATTAAGGCCAAGGATCTGTTGGCCATTTGCCTCCAGCATGAGATTGATCATCTGGATGGGGTTCTGTTTTTTGACCATATCAGCAGCCTCAAAAGGGGTTTGTATAAAAAAAAGCTAAAAAAGACCCTAAAAGGCAAATAGCAGGGATACGAGGTAGTACGATCGACCGAAAAATCGAAGGTTCGTTGGATTAGACAAAATGTTGTCTGGCGGAATAAATGACTTCTGTCCGAATGAGAGTTCCATCGCTGGAAAATAATGATATCGACTGCTGATCAAAACAAAGGAGTCTTCCCCGATGGTCGCCCCAGGATTGTTTTTATGGGAACCCCCGATTTTGCGGTGCCCTCCCTGAGGGGCCTTGTCGAGTATGGGCATAATGTCATGACAGTGGTGACCCAGCCGGACAGACCCAAAGGCAGGGGTAGAAAGCTTGCTATTTCGCCGATAAAAAAAGTTGCCGCCGAATATGGACTGAAGATCCTTCAGCCTGAAAAAATATGGGACCCTCAATTTTGTGAGACGATCCGCGGCATACACCCCGATCTGTTGATTGTTGTGGCGTTTGGCCAGATACTAAAAGATGAACTATTGGGCATCCCCCGATGGGGAGCCTTAAACATCCATGCCTCCCTCCTGCCCAAATACCGCGGGGCCGCTCCCATCCATTGGGCCATTCTGGATAATGAATCCACCACCGGGCTCACCGCGATGCGGATGGACAAGGGGCTTGACACCGGCCCCATCCTCCTGCAGGAGAAAGTGGACATTGGCCCCAATGAAACCGCCGGCCAGCTTCATGAAAGGCTTTCGGAACGTTCGAAAAACTTTTTGTTAAAGACCCTCGAAAGGTTGGAAAAGGGCCGGCTGAAAGAAAGACCCCAGGATGAGACAAATGCGACCTATGCTGTCAAGATCGACCGGAAGATGTCTTTGGTGGCGTGGGATCAACCCGCACCTGGTGTATCGGCGCTCATAAGGGCATTGGACCCATGGCCCGGCGCCATCACCACTATTGAGGGAAAGGAACTCAAGCTCTTTTGCTCCCGGGTCCTTGACAAAGAGAGAAAGGGCACTGTCCCCGGAAGGATAGTGAAACAGACAAGAAATGCCCTTGAGGTGGAGACCGGTAAGGGGGTCATAGAAATCAGGGAGTTCCAGATCCCAGGCAAAAAGAGACTTGTCGCCGGTGATTTCCTTCGAGGCTTTCCGTTGGAGGAGGGCACAACATTTGGCAGATGAGATAAAAAAACCGGCCGTGAATATTCAGAGATCGGTTGAAATCAGGGAAAAGGGCGAACCTGAAATTTTTGGGCCTCCCCGGAAGAGAGTTTTTGTCTCCCTTTTGCTGGTTACCGGCCTGGTTTTGGTGGGCTTGGCCTTCCTACTCTGGTGGGTCCCGTATGTGGGGTTATCCAATATTCACCGGAGTCTTCCACTGATCGTCGCAATCGTTTTCGCCGGCTTGGTCCTCTTTGGTCTGGGCGGCGCCCTGACCCTTGTTTTTACGATAATCCGGGGAAAAAACCTCTTTTTTAACCGCCGGATCCGGGGAGTGGTTATCCGCATTTTGTTCCCCTTGCTGGTTGTCGTTGGCAGATGTTTCGGCATAAGCAAGGAAGAGACCCGAAGATCCTTTGTGGCAATCAATAATAAGCTCGTCCTGGCCGAAACCAAAAAGATAAGACCAGAAAAAATTCTCATACTCCTGCCTCACTGTCTCCAACATCACGAATGTGGAGTGCGTATCACGGGTAGCGTGGACAATTGCAAGGCCTGTGGTAAGTGCAAGATAAAAGACCTGGTGGCCTTGTCGGAAAAATATAATATCCCTGCATCCGTGGCCACCGGTGGAACTTTGGCCAGGAGGATCGTGGTGCAGAAAAGACCGAGCGTCATTGTTGCTGTGGCCTGCGAACGGGATCTAACGAGCGGGATTCAGGACAGTTATCCTATCCCGGTCTTTGGAATTTTGAACAACAGGCCTTTTGGACCCTGTTATGACACGGATGTAAACATGGAGCTTGTTGAAGAAGGAATTACCACGTTCCTGGAAAGTGTGGGCGGTGATGCCAAGGGATCTGGCACAAAAGGTGCTCGACAGGCTGGATCTTAACCCCGGTTTTCCGGAACGCTACCTGGAACGTGCTTTTCAGCAGGAACCCGGTTTTGATGAAAGAGATCGGGCCTTTGCCATACATCTGGTACAGGGGGTTCTCAGGTGGCGGCTTCGAATCGACTGGATCATTGAAAAAAACCTCCGATTTTCCTTTAATAAGATTGCCCCTCCTATTCTCAACATCCTCCGCATGGGCGTCTACCAGATATTTTTTATGGATCGGGTCCCGGATTCCGCTGCCGTGGATCAAGCTGTCAAACAGGCAAAGTCTGTAGGCCGGAGGCATGTTGCCGGATTTGTGAATGGGATTCTGAGAAACATCTGCCGCCAAAAGGATCAGATTGTTTTTCCCCTGCGTGAGACGGATCTGACCGGCTATCTCTCGGTTTATTATTCCTACCCGATGTGGCTGGTGAAAAAGTGGACCAGAGAACAGGGGGTCAATTTCACGGAACGACTCCTGGAGGCTGGAAACAAGGTCCCACTTGTAGTTGTCAGAACCAACACCGAAAAAATTGACAGGGAAGGGTTGATCAAGGTTCTTAAAGAGGAAGGGATCACGGGAAAACCGACGACTTACTCTCCCGAGGGCATACGGTTGGACAGTTTGAAGGGCCCTGTCAATCTGCTAAAAAGTTTTCAGGGTGGTCTGTTTCAGGTACAGGGTGAGGCAGCCCAAATCTGTTCCCATCTGATCTCCCCCGGACGGGATGACGTTATCCTTGATTTGTGTGCAGGGTTGGGAGGGAAATCCACCCATATGGCACAACTTACAGGGGACAAGGCCAGGATCGTTGCCCTTGACATTAGCCACAGCAGACTGGTAAGGCTTTCACAGAGCTCACGCCGGCTCGGGATTTTGCCCATTGAGCCGGTGGTTGCCGATGCCGTCAATCAGCCGTCTTCTTTGTTTCGCAGAACCTTTGATAAGATCCTGATAGACGCCCCCTGTTCCGGTCTGGGTGTTATTTCGAAACACCCCGATGGAAAATGGACGAGAAATGAAAGCGATATAAGGAGGCTGGCCCGGCTTCAGAAAAACATTCTGAACCAGGCTGTTCCGCTTCTGAAAATAGGGGGGTGGATTCTATATGTGACCTGTACCATCTCAGGGGAGGAAAACGAAGGGGTAGTCCACGATTTTTTGGAAGTAAATAGCGGGATGGCATTGGAAGATTTGAGCGATTTTGTGCCTGAATGGTGCGCAGGGTTGATAGACGAACAAGGTTTTTTTAGGACCATTCCGCATGTCAACGGAATGGAGGGGTTTTTCGGGGCCCGTTTAATCAAGCAAAACACTGGCCAGCCTCCTAGAGGTAAAGAAAAAACAGAGGAGAAAAATCTATGGGAAAAATAGCACCCTCTATACTTTCGGCGGATTTTTCCCGTCTTGGGGAACAGATCAGGGAAGTGGAAAGCGCCGGGGCTGATTATATCCACATAGATGTGATGGATGGCCATTTTGTCCCCAATATAACCATTGGCCCCATGATCGTTAAGGCCGTACGCCGGATCACGGATTTGCCCCTTGATGTCCATCTGATGATTTCCGATCCGGACCAGTTTGTGGATGATTTCGCAAGAGCAGGGGCCAGCATTCTGACAGTCCATGCGGAGACCCTCAATCATACCCACAGGACGGTTCAGCACATAAGGGATAAAGGGCTCAGGCCAGGCCTTGCCTTAAATCCTGCCACACCCCTTACCGTTCTTGACTATATCCTTGATGACCTGGATATGGTCATGCTTATGACAGTCAATCCTGGGTTTGAGGCCCAGAAATTTATCCCCGGGGTCATCCCTAAGATAAAAGAGGTGAGGGAGATGATCGATAGCAGAAATCTGGATGTCGATATAGAGGTTGACGGGGGGATTGGCCCGGACACGATAGGCCTGGTGGCAGGGGCTGGTGCAAATGTCTTTGTGGCGGGGTCTGCCATTTTTTATAGCAAAGATTATGAAAAGACCATCCGGTTAATGCGGGAGAAGATCAAAGGTCATGTGGATGGAAATGGTTGATCCTTCATGAATATAAGATCAGTAGAAATAAAGCAGGATATGCCGGGGTTTGATTCTTTTTTTGTTTCCTGGGTCTGTCAAGATGGTTTTAATATTGTCGTTGATGCGGGGCCGGCCAATACGGCAGATCGACTCGTTGAATCCCTCATGGCCCAGGGCCTCGAAAGGGTTGACTATGTTCTTTTAACCCACATCCATATCGACCATTGCGGCGGGTTGGGCGGCCTTCTGGCGCATTACCCCATGGCAAAAGTCATCTGTCATGATAAGGCCATAGCGCATATGGTAGACCCTTCAAAGCTCTGGAACGGCAGTCTGAAAGTGTTGGGGGAGGTTGCCGAGGCATATGGGCCCCCCAGGCCTATTCCCGAGGAGAGACTGATTCCGCACAGCTTGTGCGACATAGAAAATCTGGTCATAATCGAGACCCCTGGTCACGCAATTCACCACCTGAGTTATGTTTACAGGGATCGGCTTTTTGCGGGGGAGGCAGGGGGGAACTATTTTATTATCGGGGATACGGAATACCTGCGTCCCGCAACGCCCCCCAGATTTTTGTTTGAGGTTTGTCTGAGTAGTATCGACCGACTGCTTTCGCTCAATGACATGCCCATATTCTTTGGACACTTTGAACAGGCAAAGAGCTCCCACAGGTTGCTGGGGATATCTCGTAAACAATTGATGCTCTGGAAGGAAATAATTTATAAAGAGGTGTCAAAGGGAGATCAGGAACTTCTGGAAAGATGTATGGATAGGCTGATGGAAAAGGACCCGACACTGAATGGGCTGGGGAGGATGAAACCGGACGTCATGAAACGGGAGAGGTTTTTTATGGCCAATGGCGTAAAGGGTTTTTTAGAGTATTTCAAAGAAAAGGATGGCTAAACAAGCGTTATGAAAGGCAAAGACCATTTTGAAAAAGGCAATTTTAAGACCCTTGTGGAGACGGACGGTGAGGATCGGATTCAAGACAGGCTGAATATCATCGATGTCTTTTTGGGTACGGAAGAACACGTCACGATCGAAGAGATGTGTATACTCCTTTCAGAAAAAGGATATGAATACGACTCTGAATTTGTCAGAGAATGTATGAACAGGATGGCGGATCTGGGGTTTGCGCAAAAAAAACAATTCAAGGATCAGCCCATACGTTATGAGCATCGACATCTCGGCAGACACCACGATCACTTTATTTGTACCAAATGTGGTAAGATTGTCGAATTCGCCGACAGAGAAATGGAACTGGTGCAGGCAAGAATCGCGGCAAGCCATGGGTTTCATATGCTTCAGCACCGGATGGAGATCTACGGTCTTTGCTCTGAATGTCTAGCCCAAAGAAAACCCCTGATACACCTGGCCCTGGCCAAACCGGGGGAAAGGGTCTTGATCAGGGAGATGACCGGTGGGAAGGGCGCCTTGTCACGGCTTTCATCCATGGGGTTAAGGCTCGGTGATCAAATTGAGATTATCAATAACACCGGGAAGGGGAGAATCATCCTGGGCCATGGCAATATGAGGCTTGCCATCGGAAGAGGTATTGCCCAGAAGATCGTGGTCTCGGTGGCGGATAAAGAAGCGCCAGATTAGACCGTCAGGTGATTCTTTGCAAAAACTGCCTCAACCTGTCCCTGATGGCCCTTATAAGTATTTCCCCGCTACTTCGATAATTATACCGGGCTCTTTCCTCCCGGGAAACCGCATCAGGGATATGACGCAACTTCAGTTTGATGATGGCCATGTAGTCATCCACGATAAATCTTCGAAAGATCAGATCTAAAGGGAAGATCCTGAATTCCCCTTCAAAGATAGATGCCCCCCAGTCGATGACGTAGGGCTGACCATCGTCGCTCAGCAGGGTGTTGGGGGCCCTCTTTAAATCACAGTGAGCCACACCCCTTTTGTGAAATTCGTCCACCAGGGTTTTCAGGGCGAAAAAAAACGACTCAGGAAGCCGGACCTCCTTTTCGAGATTTTCGAGACTCCTCCCCGGTATCTCCTCTATCACCAGGGCAAGCCCGTCAATTACCCGATAGAGCGTTGGCACACCCCTTAAACCCTTCAGTTTTCTAAAGGCCTTGCTTTCCCTCCACACCAGAAAGCGACCAACGGTATTTCGAAAAACAAACCTGTTGGCGCTGTAGTCTTTGACCACTGCCCGCACCCCGTTTTCCTCAACAACCCGGATGGCGGGTCTTGTGCTGGAGGGCGTCCTCACAATACCGCACTGTTTTTTTGGAAGATCAGAGAGCTTTAATTCATCAAACATAATCCGTTACTCACGTTGAGTGATATTTAAAATAGGCAGCGCAAGTCCCTTCACTCGAAACCATGCAGGGGCCAATGGGGTTTTGGGGTGAACAAATCTTCCGGAAGAGCCTGCAATCCAGGGGTTTGGCGGTCCCCGTCAGGACTTGAGCACAGCAACACTCCGGGGGCTCTTTGGCAGACGGGACATAAAGGTCAAACCGGGTTTTGGCATCAAGGTCTGAGAATTTGGTCTTTATTGCCAGCCCGCTCCCGGGTATGGTTCCAAGACCCCGCCAGGGGGAGTCGCAGGGTTCAAAAAACTCATTCATTACCTTCAGGGCCTCAAGGTTTCCCTCGGGGGTGGCGCCCCTCGTATATTGAATTTCCACCGCTGCCCGTTCTGTCTCTATCTGCTCCACAAGCATCAATATCCCCTGAAGGATATCAACGGGTTCAAAACCCGTTACCACACACGGGATGTGGTATTTAGAAACAATCTCTTTATAGGCTGACGTGCCGATGATGGTGGTCACATGGCCCGGGCAAATAAACCCGTCAATATCAAAACCTCCGCCCGAGAGGAGGGCCTCCATGGCAGGCGGCAGGAGTTTGTGAGCGGAGAGGACCGAAAAGTTCGAACACTGGTTCCGGCGGGCAGTTTTGATGGCAGCTGCAACGGTGGGGGCTGTAGTTTCAAAACCAATCCCCAGAAAAACGATCTCCTTTTCGGGGACCTCGCCAGCGATTTTGAGGGCATCAAATGTGGAATAGACCACCCTCACATCTGCCCCCCCGGCCCTCTCTTCGGCAAGAGAGGCATTCGTCCCTGGGACTCGAACCATGTCCCCAAAAGTTGTTACAATAACCCCTGGCAGTTTTGCCAGTTTAACAGATCTGTCTATATCCTCCATAGCAGTGACACAGACAGGGCAGCCAGGCCCCGAAATCAGATCGATGGTCTTTGGCAGGAGACTGCGGAGCCCGTGCTTGAAGATAGACATGGTATGGGTACCACAGATCTCCATCAGCCGAACCGGCTTTCTTGAAGTTTCTATGATCTTTTGTGAAAGGCCCCTCGAGACCACACCATTACGATATTCGTCAATGTATTTCATGGCCGTAACTCTTGAACCCGTGAACGCCTACTCATCATATTCCCCTGTCAACCCACCATATCTCAGACCTGCGCAGACTGCCTGTCCCAGGGCCAAAGAACCATCATTGGTCGGGACTGCTGTGTGGCTAAAGACAGTAAATTCCCAAGCAATCAGTTCACGGGTCAACCCATGGAGAAGCGTTTCGTTTTGAAATACCCCCCCGCTCAAGACCACCTGATCTATTCCGGTCTTGTCTCTGATCTTGATACACGCATGTTTAAACATATCTGTCAGGGTATTATGAAACCGCCTGCTTATCAATCCCCTTTGAACCCCTTTCCGGATGTCTTCCACTACCCCCCTTATAATTCCCTCCGAAACCATAATCCATTGATCCCCCGGCGTCTCGATCTCCCAGGAATAGGTTCCCTTGACAGGACTGGTCTGGCACATCTCCAGCTCAATGGCGGCCTGCCCTTCATAGACCACCTCATGTCTTATGCCTAAAAGGGAAGAGACTGCATCAAAGAGTCTTCCACAGCTGGAGGTAAGTGGAGAGTTGATCTGTTTACGGACCATCTCGAGGATGATTGCGGCTTTTTTTTTGTTTAGATCCCGTACAAACGGAATTGGCAGGTCAAAGAATTGTTTTCCGTATGTTTTGTGGAGATAGACAAGGGCCATACGCCATGGGGACTTGATTGATACATCCCCTCCCGGCAGCGGGACATAATCAAGGTGAGCCGTGCGTTTAAATGAAATGAGATCCGAGAGAAGGATTTCCCCCCCCCATATCTGACCGTCGGTGCCGTAACCTGTGCCGTCCATGGCCAGACCGATGACCGGACCTTTGATCCCATGTTCCGCAAGACAGCTTACAATGTGTGCATGGTGGTGTTGTACCCCGAACCGGGGCAACTTGTCTTGTTTGAGGGCGTATTGGGTGGCAAGGTAGTTTGGGTGCAGATCGTGTGCAATGAGTCGCGGGACCACTTCCAGGATCCTCTTTAGATGTGAAACTGTCATGTGAAAGAATTCAAGGGTCTCCAGGTTCTCCATATCCCCTATGTGCTGGCTCAGGAAAGCCCGGTTTCTTTTTGTAAGACAGATGGTATTTTTGAGTTCTCCTCCCACCGCAAGTACGGGGGGAAGGTCCACCATATCTTTGGAGAGGAAAACAGGGAGCGGTACATACCCCCTGGATCGTCTAATAAACCTCGGGACCTGATCAACTGCTCTAAGCACGGAATCGTCACTCCGTAGGTGGATATCCCGGTTGTGGAGAAGAAAACAATCTGCAATGTGCCCCAGGTTTTTTATGGATTCTTTGTTGTCGATGTTGATCGGCTCTTCCGTCATATTACCGCTTGTCATGACCAGGGCCTTAAAACCCTCATCCATCAACAGGTAGTGGAGCGGGGTGTATGGGAGCATGATCCCAAAATATTTGTTTCTGGGGGCAACCTGGGCGGAGAGGCCATGAAAACGGCGTTTTTTGAGGATTATTATGGGGCGCTGACAGGAGGTCAATATTTTAGCCTCGACCTCACTGATGTACGCAAGCTCACGCGCGGTTGTCAGGTCATTTACCATGAGGGCAAGAGGTTTCTCCTCCCGGTGTTTTCTTCTCCTGAGCCTTACGACCGCCTTGTGGTTGACCGCATCCACGGCCAGATGAAACCCTCCCAACCCCTTTACAGCCAGGATGTGCCCGTTTTTGAGGAAGTATGCGGCCTTCTTGATCGGATCCCGGCAAATGATCTTCTCGTTGTCGGGTCCATGAAGCGAAGTTGTTGGGCCGCACTCCGGGCACGCATTGGGCTGGGCGTGAAACCGCCGGCCTCCGGGGTCATGATATTCCTTCAGACAGGAAGCGCACATTTTAAACTTCCTCATTGTGGTTCGGGACCGGTCGTAAGGAATATCTATTGTTATGGTGTATCTGGGACCGCAGTTGGTGCAATTGATAAACGGATATCTAAATCGCCGGTCTGTTGGATCCTGCATCTCCGAGAGGCAATCGGGGCAGATGGCTGCATCGGGTGAAATCAGGGCAGATCGCTCCAGACCGGTCTTGCTGACCCTGATTTCAAAAGAGGCTTTATGACTCAGTGGAATTTCGACCTGCGCGATGGATGAAATACGGGCGAGTGGTGGGGTTTCTGAAAGAAGCACCTCAAATAAACGCTTGATATCTTTTTCATTCCCTTCGACCTCAAACTCAACGCCTTGGGGAGTGTTGGTTACATATCCGGCAAGATGAGACCGGCAGGCAAGTTTGTATATAAAGGGGCGAAAACCGACCCCCTGTACAACGCCCTCGACGACACCCCTGACCCGTTTGTTCATTTTCCTTTCAAATTAGTCCGCCGATTTTTTACAGTCTCTTTAAGCCAGGAATACCAGGCATCAAGCCCCTCCCCGGTCTTGCAGGAGATCTCGAACAGGGTCAGGTGAGGGTTGATTCTTAATGCTTCTTTTCTGATGGTTTCAACGTCGCAGTCGACATAAGGAAGAAGATCGATTTTATTGATCAATAATATCTTTGATTTATGAAACATAAGAGGATATTTTGACGGCTTGTCCGCTCCTTCGGTAACACTCAGGATCATCACCTTGAAGTCTTCGCCGACCTGGAATTCAGCGGGGCATACCAGATTTCCCACATTTTCCACCACCAGGAGGTCAAGGTCGTCGAAATCAAAATCCTTAAAGGTATCCCGGATCATATTTCCATCCAGGTGACATGCGCCCCCCGTATTGATCTGGACTACAGGGATTCCCTTTTGGGCGATCCTTTCAGCATCATGAGACGATTGGATGTCACCTTCTATGACACCCATGCGTATATGATCCTTGAGGCCATCGATGGTTTTTTCCAAAAGGCTTGTCTTGCCCGCCCCGGGAGAACTCATAAGGTTAAATACCACCAGGCCCTTTTCATCAAAGATTGCCCTGTTTTCCTGAGCAATTCTATCATTGGCCTCCAATATATTTTTCACAACTGATATTTTCATGATCTCTCCCTATGATTTACGATTGTTGATTTAGTAAGTTCTAAGCTCGGGCACCGTGGGATTCAGCCGTTTCTTTCCGGCGCTCTCTAAACCAGTTGTCGTAGTGTGGTTGATATTTGGGGTTTTGTCGAAAGCATGGAGAAGCCAATAGGATTCATTAGGAGAAAACCCCAAATATCAACCACTGCGAAAGTGAGACGTAAATCCACTTTGAGAGAGCGCCTTCAAGAAACACCCGAACCCCACTCCAAGAATCCTATTATTTCTTCCGGACTTATTGAAAAGTTACATGATTTACGATTGAAAACCAGAAGTAAAATACCCCACCAATCATAAATCGCCAATCGCCAATCATAAATCCTAAATCCCTCACTCCACTTCCATTTCCACGATCGACAGGTCTTGTCCCGCTATGGTGTCTATTTCGGTGCTGTTACACTCCGGACATTCAAATGTGTAATCCTTAATTTCAAACGTAAGACTGCATTCCCGGCAGGTTCCTTTCAAGGGGATGGTCTCTATTATCAGTTTGGCCCCCTCCATTTCAGTGTCGGAGGTCATTACCTCAAAACAAAATGAGAGGGAATCAGGGACAATGGCCGACAGTTGTCCGATATGGAGCCGCACCGATCTCAGCGTGCCCGCACCGTGCTTTGCCATCTCTTCCTTCAAAATGTCGATCAAGCTCTGCGCTATGGACATTTCATGCATAAAAGTACCGTAACGGTTTACAGGTTCAGGCCTGCCCTGGCGCGACTTAATGTGCATTCCCGGCACGATCGCGCTGAATGCCACGCTATAAGTTTCTACACAAAGGGACAGGAAGCCAGGTCTGGGCCAGGGGTTCAACGTTCAGGGTTAAGGACAAGAACGGCATTGAAAACCCAAAGGCCTCGTTAAAAAAGCTCATTTCCCAAATAATTGCCAATTTGGCTCCAAATTTTGGATTAGGCCTTACGAAGCTGACACTTCTCTCGTAAATACACATCTAAGATGTAGTCCGGGGACGAGACTGGAACCTTAACCCCGCATCAGGGAAATAGTCAACGAGTATACCTTTTGCCTGGCATCGTTGAAGACGCTTGAAAGGTTCAGGGAATGGTTGGCAAAGATGCTTCCGGGGTCACCGTTAAACACGATGAGGGGCTCAAAGTGACACCTGTAAAGGTCTTCCAGGATTTTATCAACCAGTCTAACCGAATTTTTGTCTTTAAGGACATCCATGAAGTCTATCCGTATGGCCTTGAAAGACTCATAAAGGGCATAGGCCACTCCCTGGGCATAATAGAAGTTATCGTCAATGCGATGCCAGGGAACGTCGACTCTCACCATCTTGCTATCCTCGGCACCCTTTCCAGTCTCCTGGTCAAGGGTAAGGACTGCCTGAACGTCGCGCGGGGCATTTACAAGACGGGTGTTTACACCGCCCATCAGGGAGGCATACTGATTAAGAAGTTCAACCAGATTGTCCGCCCTTGGGTAAAAATGAGATTTCCTCTCCACCAGGGCCTTGTAAAAGTTGGCCAGGTTTTCGCCGGCAAGCTCCCATTTGCTTTCCGCGGATGGAAACCACCATTTGTACGGATCGTTTGAGAGGGCAGTAAAGGCTCCTTCGGCATACGGGTCAAGCCTGTCCGTTGTCCTCATGCGAGTGAGATTATCTCTCAGGACCCGGATGTTGTACCTGAGGACCTCCAAGACACCGATCTGAAAATTTGGCATATTATCGAGGAAGACCGTAGGCCAAAAAATGTCATTGGGCAGCCAGTTCTGGTGCATCTCTTTGATAAGAATCTCATTGGCTTTTATAAAGGCCGCGCCTTTTACGCTGGTGTCCAGCGGGCCAAGGGCAATTCTCCCGGGCTTTCCGGCATTGAGGGCCATGACAATGACCACGAATAGAAGTAAGGCCAAAACAACAATCAGAATCGAGAGCCCCCGTTTTGGCTTGTTCGCTTTTTGAGAAATAGATTCCATGACCCGTCACCCGTCTTTAAGGATTTGCCAAATTGCTGTGGTTTGGTTAAACGGAAAGTATGATAATCGGTTCTATTTTAGAAAGGGGGCGGGTGTCTTGTCAATAAAGTAATGAAAGCGTGCCTCCAATGTCATGGTGAGATCAATTCGCGCAATTCATCAATAATCCCGATGCCTATGCTTATGGGAAACCCGTCCTCGGTGTGCTCAAGACGCATGGTGACACCATCGACACACCCGTTAGCAACCAGGTGTTCGACCGTTGCCTGAGGATTGGTAAACTTGAACATGTCTTCTTCGAGCTGTTTGCTCAGGATAGCCAAGACACCGTAAACCCCCCAGTTTGACACAGTGGAAATCACCAGTTCATCGCAGCAGGTAACCGAAGGGATAATGTCCAACTCTCCCAGGGCATCATACAGGTTGCCCATTCCGATCTCGTTCCCTCCATCGCCAAAGGCAATGGTGGGACAAAAACCCGATTCAAAAAACAGATCATATTTTGCTGTAACATGGGTGATATCCTCTTTTCTCATATTGTAATATCGCCCATCAGCGCTCACCCCCGGGCGCTCAACAGAGATCATGAGTGAAGGTTTCAATTCTGTAAGAACTTGTCGAACGACCGGCCGGGTCTCATTCCAACCGGTAATGGGTAATTCGTGGGTGGCAAAGTCTTTTGCAAGTATTTTTGAAATGGGAGGCGCACAGACAAATATCGGTTTATGACCCAGGTGACCCAGGACATGATACAGAGCAATGGCGCCGATGGGCCCGTCACTTTCAAAACTTCCGGAAACCGGGAACCCTGTCCCTATCAGCGCCACTCCCCTGTTGTCCAGGATCAGCCGTGCCGCTCTCTCACAATAGCCGGGTTTCATATGCTGTCTGAGCCGGTTCATACCTCTGGTGCCGTGTTGCAAGATGATCTTTTCAATTTGATCGGAGAGCGAATTCATGGGTCAGTTTCCAAATGATGCATTCTTGCCAGGCCCTTAAACCCTTGCCAATTTTTAACGGTACTGGCATGATTGACGTACCCACGCCGCTGCGGGAAAAAAGAGACCCGATCTTATCAAAAAAGGTGAGCACATACGGGAGAATACTCAAGCCCAAAAGGGAAAGTCAAAGAATTTTGTAAGTTCTCAATAAGTTCGGGAGAAATAATTGGACTTTTGGAGTGGGGTTCGGGTGTTTCTTGAAGGCGCTCTCTCAAAGGGGATTTACGTCGCACTTTCGCAGTGGTTGATATTTGGGGTTTTCTCCTAATGAACCCTTATTAGCTTCTCCGTGCTTTCGTCAAAACCTCAAATATCAGCCACGCTACGACAACTGGTCTAGAGAGCGCCTTCAAGAAACAGCTGAACCGCACGGTGCCCGAACTTATTGAGAAGATACGGAACTACTCACGTAGGCAGGCTGAAGCTGTTTAGGCTGAAGGCTGAGGGGGTCAGAAAAACACGATTTCCGTACTTTGGCGGAAATATCTGATTTTTGCATTAAAAATGGCTTTAAAATGCGCTTTTTCCTAATCCTGCGTTCCGCGGGACCTTCAGCCTATCCACTTGAGTAGTTACGAAGTCACAGAATTTTTCTAAAAGCCCATATTATCGGAGGATTGCATGATTGGGGAATCACTTGGAGATCTTATTCGGGAAAGCGTCTCGATCCGTGGAGAAAAAAAGGCGATAAGCTTTCTGCGCAACGGCGTCACTGAGACGGTGATAACATATAAGGATCTGAACAGGGACGCAAACCGTGTGTCAAATACCCTTTTGGGTTTTGGGGTTCAAAAGGGGGACAGGGTTATCCTGTGTTTTGAGAAATGTCTTTTTTTTGTTGTTGCCCATCTTGCGGTCCAAAAGATCGGTGCGATTTCAGTCCCTTTAAATCAAGGTTTTAGAAAATCGGAGCTGTCGTATCTTCTGAATGATGCGGATCCTAAACTGGCAATTACGGGTCCGTCACAGGAGGTAATTATAAAAGAAATTGTCCCCCGGTTGGCTACCGTAGTGATCCCTACCGATAAGCCCTATCAGGACTTGGAGTTTTTTTTGTCTGCCTCGGATGAAATAGCCCCGGTGGAACTCATTGGGGAAGACCCCGGGCTCCTTATCTACACCTCGGGGACAACCGGTGAACCAAAAGGTGCTCTGCTCACACACGGAAATCTTGTCCATGATCTCAGGAATATCATAACCATCTGGAAGATAAGCGAATCAGATGTGGTCTGCCATGCGCTGCCGCTTTTTCATGTTCATGGGCTCTGTTTTGCGCTGCACACTGCCCTGGCAGCCGGATCGCATGTGGTTATGCTGGATGCCTTTTTTCCGGAGAGGGTCATAGAGGTCTTATCGGAAAAAAAGGGGGAGTATGGTGCCACATTGTTTATGGCGGTTCCCTCAATGTATAGCAAACTGATGGATTGTCTGGGTGAGAGAAGACCGGACTTTGGACACATCCGGTTATGGACATCCGGATCGGCACCCCTTTTGGTCAAGAATTTTGACAAAATAAGAGAGGTGTTTGGGAAAGAACCGGTTGAACGGGAGGGGATGTCTGAGACCGGGATGAATTTTTCGAATCCCTTAAAAGGTATAAGAAAACCGGGTTCCATCGGGTTGCCCCTGCCCGGTCTGGCGGTCAGGATTGTGGATCTTGAGACCTTTGAGGACGTTCCACCAGGTCAAGAGGGGGAGATCTGGCTCAGGGGGCCCGGCATTTCTCCGGGTTACTGGAGAAAACCTGAAGAAACCGCCAAGGCATTCAAGGATGGCTGGTTTAGGACCGGTGATCTGGGCAGGGTGGATGATGAGGGATACTACTACCTGACCGATCGTATAAAACACATTATCATCTCGGGGGGGGAAAATATCTCGCCAAAAGAAGTGGAAACGATCATTGACAAAATTGAGGGGGTGGTTGAGTCCTGCGTTGTCGGGGTGCCGGACCCCACATGGGGGGAGAAGGTCGTGGCAGCTGTTGTAAAAGCACCTGCTTCGCTTGTCAGGGTCGACGACATCCAGGCGTACACCCGGGAGTTTCTCCAGAACTGGAAGTGCCCAAAGGAGATTGTTCTTGTGGAAGAACTCCCAAAAAACAGGATGGGGAAGGTCTTGAAAGAGGCAGTGAAGAAACTATTCTCTGATTGATTTTGGGCTCACTCTTCTTCACGCAACAGGGTCTTTTGCTTTTTCCCCTGCCTGGTCATAAATGGCGAGGCCCTGATCCAGGAAATCGTCGGGTTGGTCCTTATTGCTTTCAACAAAAACCGCCTTTAGAATATTCACCCTCTGGTCAATGGCAACGATCGCTGAATCGTCTGACGGATCTTCATCTGCCGGCACACCCGGGACCCCCATAAGCATGTACCATACCAGATCATCCCGGCTGGGCAGAAACCCGCTCCTGGTAAGGTCAACTGTCTCCCTGAAACCGTGATATGCCTTAACAAATCCTTTTGTATCGTTCATGATTAAATGTTTACCTGTTCAATAACCGTTCACAGGTTCCCCGCCCTGCGGGATCTTCGACAGAGATTCAACGTTCAGGGTTAGGAACAAAGACAAAATTGATGCCCCGAGGTCCTTATAAAGAATGTTGGTTTTGCCACATAATTGCCAATACGTCGCCAATTTTCAGATTGGGAATTACGAAGCTGGGTGCTTCTCACACACATACGCCTCCAAAATGGAGCCCAGGGGCAAGAACGTAACCTTGAACCTCTGAACCTTTGAACCCGTGAACGGTTGTTCAAATTTTCGAAGATAATGGGTCGTCACGCCTACTCATCTTCATCCTCTTCCGGCACAAACTTTTCGATGAAGGCTGTGTTGAAATCCCCTTTTTTAAAAAAGGGGTCATCCATAATCTCAAGATAGAGGGGGATAGTGGTCTTTATGGGGCCGATCTTGAATTCTTTGAGGGCCCTACGCATGATATTGATAGCCCCATCCCGGGTGAGATCATAGGAGATGAGCTTGGCGATCAAAGAATCGTAAAATATGGGCAACTCGTAGCCCTGATAGAGATGGGTGTCCAGCCTTACCCCAAAGCCGGCCGGCGGATAATACTCCTCGATGACCCCAGGACTTGGTAAAAATCCCCTTGCGGGGTCCTCGGCGTTTATCCGGCATTCAATGGCCCACCCCCTCGACTTTACATCATCGGATGTATATCCCAGTTTCTCGCCGGATGAAAGCCTGATCTGTTCTTTGACCAGGTCCAGCCCTGTTACGAGTTCCGTTACCGGGTGCTCAACCTGAATCCTGGCGTTTATCTCCATAAAATAGAAATTGTCATCTTTGTCCACAAGAAATTCCACCGTGCCGGCGTTGACATACTGGACGGCCCTTGCGGCAATAACAGCGGCATTTGCCATTCTCGTCCTGAGTTGATCGGTGAGTCCGGGGGATGGTGATTCCTCAAGGAGCTTTTGGTAACGTCTCTGAATGGTACATTCGCGCTCCCCCAGGTGTATGACGTTGCCATGTGTGTCAGCCAGGATCTGGAATTCTATGTGACGGGGTTCCGGAATATATTTTTCTACATATACTTCGTCATTTCCAAAGGCCGCACGGGCCTCTGCTTTTGCCACTGAAAACTCCTCCCGAAGCATGGCTTTGTTTTGGCAGATCCTCATACCTCGTCCCCCGCCCCCGCCTGATGCCTTGATCATAAGGGGGTAGCCCATACGGACAGCAAGATTTGTGGCCTCTTCCACGGTTTCGACCCCCCCGGAGCTGCTCGGGATGATCGGCACACCGCCATCTTTCATGACCTCCTTGGCCATGATTTTATCACCCGCAAGGTTGAGGTTCTGGGGTGTCGGGCCAATAAAAACAATGCCGGAGTCTTCGCATGCCCGGGCGAACGCCTCGCTTTCCGCCAGATACCCGTAGCCGGGATGTATTGCCTCGGCCCCTGTCTTTTTGGCGGCATCCATTATCGTCTGGATGTTCAGATAGCTTTTAGAGCTGATGGGGGGGCCTATGCATATGGTCTCGTCCGCCAGCCGAAGGTGCAAAGAGGCAGCATCCGCCTCCGAGAAGACCGCGACGCTTTTTATTCCCAGCTCATTGCACGCCCGAATCACCCTGAGTGCAATCTCACCCCTGTTTGCGACCAGGATCTTTGAAAACATTGTGTTGTCTCCATTTTGAGTTTGAGCCCGCCTATTTCATCAATTGTATTGGCCGACAATACGTGTATTATAGCCATCCGTCAAGATTGCCTTTGGTCCCTGTCTTTTGTCCCCGTCTTTTGTCTTTGCCCCCTAACCTTGAACGTTGAACCCCTGGCCCAGACCTGGCTTCCTGTCCCATTGTGTAGAAACTTATAGCGTAGCATTCAGCGCGATCGTGCCGGGAATGCACATTAAGTTGCGCCAGGGCAGGCCTGAACCTGTGAACGCTTACGGCCTTTGTTATCGTAGCGGTTTTGGGGTTTCGATTTGACATTAAAAAAAAGCGCTATTATTCTGGCGCTTGTGTTTGTAAGTGAACATTGACCAACGACCCTGGGAGAAGAATGATATGGGAAAATGGATGGATGGCTATCTGGACAAGCTCGTTAAAGTCCGTGAGGAAAACCTTGAGGCGGGCGGAAAAGAACGTGTTGAACTCCAGCACAGCCTTGGCAAATTAACGGCCAGGGAAAGGATTGACCTGCTTGCTGATACGGGTACCTTTGAGGAAATAGGCTCCCTGGTGAGGGAGTTTCGCCTCCCTCTGGAAGGAGAGGGAAGACCAAGCCCGGCCGAAGGCGTGGTCATGGGGTTTGCAAAGATAAATGGAAGACCGGTGATGGTCTACTCCCTGGATTTTACGGTCATGTCCGGCGCCATCGGGGACCAGGGGGTCTGGAAAATTGCTGAACTGGTCCAGATGGCCGGACAGGAGCAGGTGCCCATTATCGGAATGTTTGATTCAGCCGGTTCAAGAATCGGCTTTAAAAACGGTTTTGTCGGGCTTCACGGCATGGGTCGGCTTGTGAGGAACTATTGTCTCTACTCCGGTGTTATTCCCCGGATAGCACTGCTTCTGGGGCCTTGCACCGGGCCCCTGGCCCAGGTGCCGGTCCTCTCGGATTTTCTTATCATGAATCGCAACACCGGGTTTTTGTGGCTGGGAGGAGAGATAACGTCGGATGACGCGGGGTCGGCGGAGTTCCACATGGAAAAAAGCGGCCAATGCGATCTCATGGCCGAAAGCGACGAGGAGGCCATCGAACTGACAAAGCGGGTATTTGAATATATGCCCCAGAACTGTTGGGGGAAACCCACGGCAATCGAATCAAACGATGATCCGGATAGAGGGGAAGAAGCCCTTCTCAATGTCATGCCCGACGATCCAAAATTTACCTACGACGTCCATGAGATCATCGAACTCATAGTGGATAACGGCGAGTTCTTCGAATTGAAGGAGGATTTTGCCCGCAACATGGTCGTTGGTTTTGCCCGGTTTGACGGTATGGTTGCCGGCATTGCAGCCAGCAACTCGGAGGAACTCAGCGGCATCATGGAGCCGGATTCTTCGGATAAATATGACCGGTTTCTGATGTTTCTCGATGCCTTTAATATCCCTTTGGTGACAATGTCCGACACCACGGCGTTTGCCCCCGGTGACAGATGGGAACGGATGGGGGTCATCAGACACGGGGCCAAGAACCTGCACGGTTACTCCCATCTTACCAACCCAAAGGTGACCATCGTTTTGAGGCGCTCCTACGGCGGATCAAATATCGTCATGGGCTCCAGCAAGATGGGGCCTGATTTTATCTATGCCTGGCCGACCGCGGAGTTTGCACCCACCGGACCGGAGATGATCGTCCACGCGGTGTTTCACAAGGAGCTGGCCAAGGCAAAAGAAGACGGCAATTATGACGAGGTCTATAACTTTTTTCTGGACATTTTAAAAGAACAGTTCAGCGTCATGACTTTTGGCAAGATATTTACCACCTGGTACACGGTCCATGAAGTGATTGATCCCAGGGAGACCCGCTCCCGGATCGTAAAGGCCCTCCGCGTCACAATGAATAAACACGAAGAGGTGCCGGAAAAGAGACGTTATATAAAACCCGCTTAGATCTTAGATTTTAGATCCTTGGTTTTAGATCCTAGATTTTAGATCATGGCGAAAGGGGAATCGGGATATGGGCAAGAGAATGGAAGCGGCCATAAAGCGGTATCATGAAATTCAGGAAAAAAACCTCCAGGGCGG
>PVMK01119559.1_pt1 | contig 21103 bp, 16 predicted proteins | sample 1853481 | NCBI WGS metagenome assembly PVMK01 (sample SAMN08533507, study PRJNA380276) | Marine sediment metagenome, whole genome shotgun sequencing project.
CGGACGCCAGGTCTTGTCGATCCAGGGCTCGAGCGGGCCATACATCCGCAGGATGGTGAACCAGCTCTTTCCGGGGATGGTCTCGAGCCAGTTGCCTCTTTTCCCTCGGGCGGCTTCGGGCGCGAAGTAGACGTCGTACGAACCGTCGGCGTTCTTCTTCACCCCTTGGTCTGGCTGCCCACGGTCGGGTAGAGGATTGCTGCTGCAGCTGCGAGCGGGTCTGGGTGTCGTACATGGTCACGGCCCAGAAGTTGTTGACCGGCACGTTCGGTGGGAGATGGAGTTTGTAGGTCTTGGAACCGTCCAGGGCTTGCTTCTTGGAGTCCAGGTAGATCATCCCGTAATCCGATCCTTTACCCGGCACCGTGACCGCCATCGCCGGGGTGACGGCGGTGTAGGGGTAGAAGAACATCGTCCGTGCGTCGAGATTGCGGGCCCCATCCACCTCGAAGAACACGTCCTTGTTGACAAAACCCATGACCCAGGAGCTGTCGCTGTCCGGATAGATGTAGGCCCCCTTCTCGCGCGGCTGGAAGACGATGGCGCGGGCCGTGGCGTTACCGATGGCGACCGCTTCGGTCAGGATCTTCTTCATCCTCGCATCCGGCTTGAACGGGCTTGCCCTTGACGATGCCGATGGAGGCCACCAGTCCCCGGGTCTCCGGGTCGAGCGAGTCGATCGGCTCCTTCTGGATCACCTGATTCAGGTCCTCGTAGAAGCTGAAATCATTGGGCGAGATGGTGTTGTAGGACTTGTCCGACATATCGATGAACTCGGTCTTCGGTGGATTGCCCGCCTTGGCGAGCGAGTAGATCTTGAACTCCGACTTCATACTCTCGACTGCTGCCTTGAGGCCCTTTGCCGTGGAACCGCGTACCAGTCCCCAGGTCCAAAAGGTCTTCGGGCGCATCACGAAGTAACCGCTGGGAACGTCGCCCTTGTAACCGGGGGGCAGAACGAGAAACTTGCCACCCTTGCCCTTGTCCGGGCCGGCGATGCCCATATCCCCCACGTATCGGAACCATGCATCGTTCACGAAGCCGAGCATGCCCGGAGGAATTTCGAGAACAATCGGACCGTCTTTCTCGGTGTCGAGTAACACAAACGTGTAGAGCGTGGAGGTGTTGCCGGTCAGAAAGAGGCTCTTCGAATCCATGTACTGCGAGAAGATCGCGACCTGGTTCGACTTGGTGATGCCGACCTTCCGATGGCCGGCTCGTATCCGGTACATCGAGGCGCCGCCCAGCGTATTGAGGAAGACCTCGACACCGCGCATCCGGTCCAGGTTGTCGTAGACCTTCTGTGACGGTGTCGTCGGTGGGGACGCCGTCGAAGAACTTCAATTCGCCGAGCGATGTCTTTACCTTGTCGGGGGTGCTGATCGATTTGAGTTCTTCCTTGCTGACTTCGGCAACGGCGTACTGTCCTGACAAAAAGGCGGACACAAAAGCGATAATCGCCAGCGTTGACAGTTGCTTTATTGTCTTAATGAAAAAGTGTGTCGTTATCGTTCTCACATCGAATGGTTCAGTCATCTTAAGCGCCGGGGCACTCAGCCGACAGCGCCCGTAAGTGCAGTTCGTAAAGCGATTTCAGAATGCCTGACAACGCAACCTGGTCAGCTTTGACGATTGGCACTTTTCTGTGAGATTAACCCTAGCAATTTGGGGGGAGGGAACACATGAGCCGTACGGCCCAAAATACGGCCCATTTTTGCAAAGTACGTGGTGGGCTGATGGGTCAGCCAGTGTGGATAATAGCGAGCCCTTTGGCTTTAGCCACGGCCTGGCGGCGGCCCGGTACATCGAGTTTTTGGTATATGTTCTCGCTGTGACGTTTTACAGTCGCCGGAGCGATAAAGAGCTGGTCCGCAATCTGCTTGTTGCTCAACTCTTTCGCCAGCAACTCCAGGATTTCGAGTTCTCGCTTCGTTAAGGAGTGCTCAAGCGTTTCATCCGCCTGGGCCTTCCCATCACTTTGATATGCATCGAGGATCCGTCCGACGTAGCGCTTGCCCTCTGCATCCAGATCCAGGCGGTTCAGCAGTTTGACAAGCCCGGGACCGAGGTCGACAAACAGGCGAATGGAACCGCCGGGAAGGCTGAGTGAAACCGCCCGGGCGAGGACATCGTGCGCCGTTGCATCATCATCTTTGGCCGCACTCAGCATTGCCTGCAGGGCAAGCACCTGGATCAGGCACCTGGTGCTGTGTATCTGCGCATAGAATGCTTGCAGGCGGGCCAGCAGACGACCGGCTTGCGCCAGGCTGTCCGCAGTGCCCTGGGCAATGAGCACCTTGGCCAACGTTATTCGGGGTTCGTAGAAGTGTTGCATGGCGACCGGGGGCTCCGGATCGAAGCCATGTGCCCAGTTCACGGCCGTATCCAACTGCCCCTGACGCAGGGCCAGGTCAGCCTGGTAGGCACGTGCTTTCTGCAGCAAAACCATTTGCTGCGGTGTCTGGATCTGCTCACAGACCGACTCAATGATCTGGCTGGCCTGGTCCGGTCGCCCGGTAGCCTGATACACCGACGCCAGGGCAAACGTCCCCTCCGTGGAAAGCTCTGGATTTACCGATATCCTGTCGCCGACAATCGGCGTGATTACACACTCGGCGTTGGGCAGTTCATCATCCTCATATTCAGCAATACCCAAGAAATAGTGCGAGATCAGAATGGACTCGCGCAGCTGCGCCACCTCGCTCAGCTCGAAATACTGGCGGGCCGATAACCGCATCAACCGCACGTCAGCAGCGAGTTTGCAGGCGGGCCAGCAGACGACCGGCTTGCGCCAGGCTGTCCGCAGTGCCCTGGGCAATGAGCACCTTGGCCAACGTTATTCGGGGTTCGTAGAAGTGTTGCATGGCGACCGGGGGCTCCGGATCGAAGCCATGTGCCCAGTTCACGGCCGTATCCAACTGCCCCTGACGCAGGGCCAGGTCAGCCTGGTAGGCACGTGCTTTCTGCAGCAAAACCATTTGCTGGGGTGTCTGGATCTGCCCACAGACCGATTTAATGATCTGGCTGGCCTGGTCCGGTCGCCCGGTAGCCTGATACACCGACGCCAGGGCAAATGTCCCCTCCGTGGAAAGCTCTGGATTTACCGATATCCTGTCGCTGACAATCGGCGTGAGTACACACTCGGCGTTGGGCAGTTCATCATCCTCATATTCAGCAATACCCAGGAAATAGTGCGAGATCAGAATGGACTCGCGCAGCTGCGCCACCTCGCTCAGCTCGAAATACTGGCGGGCCGATAACCGCATCAACCGCACGTCAGCAGCGATCCAGTTAATAAAACAGAACGCCGCGTGCAACCTTGCCTGGAACGTGCCTGGCGGCAGCGAGGCGCCGGCAAGCACTTCGTGGATAAGCTTGCGTGCCCCTGCCAAGTCGCCGCATTCCTGCATCCCAAGACTCTGAATCGTGTATGCGTACGCACGTTCGCTCAGACATTCGGCCGGCAACCGCATCAGGGCGTCCTCTGCGTGTTGTCTCGCAAGCTGGCCCTGACCTGCCTTGAATTTCTGCAGGCATCGCATGGAGTCGACGGCGCCGCGGAGACTTTCTGTGGACGCGTCCGGCGGTCCATTGCCGATGCGCTCCTCAATCTGATCCAGAAGCGCGAAGGCTTCCGCATAGCAGCCCTTGGTCTTCAGGTGCCAGGCCTTCAGCATCAGCAGCTCAGCGTCATCATCCGGGATCTGGGCCGGCAATTGGTCAAACCACATGCCAAGACGATGCCACTGCTCCCCGTTCAGGATCTCATTGCGGTGACGAACGATCAGCCGACCGGCCGCCGCAGGATCGTCCGCCTCCAGAAGGTGATGAATTGCCTCCTCGAGCAATCCCTGCGCTTCGAACCACGCCGCTGCCTGCCGATGCACGGGAAGCAATTTCATCCGGCGTAAACCGTCTCTCGAGCCGGTGCTGCAGGAGCTCCCGGAAGAGGTGGTGGTAGCGGCACCATTCATCCTGCTCGTCCAGAGACACGCAGAACAAGCCCGAATCCTTCAGCCAGTCTATAAAGCCCGAACCGTCGATTTGATCCTGGTCCCCGCCAGCCGACGCCGCGCCGACGGCCTCGCACAAGGGCGCACAGAAGCGGTTGAGGATCGAGATTTTACACATACGATCAGCTGCGCCGGGTGGCTGCCTCGCCAGGACTTCCTCTACCAGATAGTCCCGAACACCGCCTACATTACAATCGAACCCAAGCAGATACGCGTCGGCATCGCTGTGGTGTTGCAACGCCAGGACAGCAAGGCGCAGCCCGGCCACCCACCCTTCGGTCATTTGTTGCAGATGATCGGTCGCAGCGCCGGAAAATGTCTGTCCGGTCGCCTGTTCGAGAAAGACCTTGGTTTCGGAGCGAGTAAACATCAGGTCCCGCACCCGAACTTCGGTCAAATTGTTGTGGACTCGCAGCGCCCCGAGCAAAAGCGGCGGATCCCGGCGCGTGATAATGACCAGTTGCAAGGGGTCGGGCGGATGCTTCAGCAGATGATTCATCAATTCATGAACACCTGGTTGATCGATGTGGTGGTAGTCGTCCAGCACCAGGACTAAGGATTCTTCGAGAGCATCGAGATCGTTGCCCAGGCATCCTGCAAGTAACGGCAGTGGGGGAAGTATTTCCTCTTTCAGCAGGAGTCGCGTATCAGTGCAGGCCTCGGGAAGCACGGTCTGTACGGCCGCCACGATGTAGCTGAGAAACATGCCGACATCGTTGTCCACCCCGTCAAGGGTTAGCCAGGCGTTTAGACCATCACGGGTCTCGATCCAGTGACTGACCACTGTGCTTTTTCCGTACCCTGCTGGAGCCGACACCAATGTCAGCGGGTGATCGGAACTCTCGTCAAGCAAGGCATCCAACCCTTCGCGGTACACAAAATCGCTGGCGACGGATGGGCGATACAGCTTGGTGCGGATGATCGGAATTGAATATCTGGCGATAGTCATTAGTAGAGATTACCGCATTAAATAGGGTCTTGGTGTCCAAAGAGTGGTCTTTTTGATCTGACGCAAGCTTCAATTATGGCTTGAATTCGCTCCACGTTGCGCAGACATCCGGCCTTACCATATCTGGGAGCCTACCACCTGGCGCGAAAAGTGATCCCGTAGGATCGAGGCGCCTGCAAGTAACTCATATAGCTGCCGTCACCTGCGTAAAGACTCAGGACCGCGTCCAGGTTAACGACTTTCTCGTCCGTCAGGTTCCTCACCCAGAACACCAGTTCAAATTTTCCCCATCGTGTTCCTGCACGCAGGTTGATCCAGCTGTAACGGGTTCTGGATCAGGCGCGGATCTGCGGAGAAGCTAGTGTTGTAGTTGTCGGTCCACGACCAATCGATGCGGCCGTAAACATCACCCCAGTCTACCGGCTGTGTGTAGGCGAGGCCCAGATAGGTTTTCCATAACGGCGCATTGATCGGATGTTCGCCATCCAGCACGCATGCGCCCGGCACAGTTGGGGCTGTCGGGCACCCGGTCTGGATAACACATGCCTGACGGATTGTCTTTATAGGTGAGATCAGCATAGGAAACGTTAAGGCTGAGGCTAAGTTTGTCCGTCAGCAGTGCGGTGCCTTCCACTTCAAAACCTTTCAATTCCAGTTTCCTGACATTACCCACGGAGAACTGGGCGCCAACGAAAGCCGCATCCTGATAGTTGTGGTATTCGGTGAAGAACGCGGCGGCGGCTACCCAAAGCCGGGCATTCCCGGAGGTCGGATTTCACGCCGATCTCATAGTTCATGCTGGTTTCGTCATCAAATTCCCGTTTGTCGAGGGGCATGCTGCCGAAACCGACGTTGAAGCCCCCGGATTTGAAGCCACGGGTCACGGTCGCAAAGAGCATGGTGGCGTCGGTGACAAACCACTGGGGCGATACCGACCAGGTCCACTTGTTCGTGCTGCGATCCAGAACACCGCCTACACTCGCCGGTGACAGCGCCAGGGAAATGACACTGGGCGACGGGTCGTTGGTGTACTGAACAAGCTTGCCGTCCTTGTTTTCGTGCTGCCAGCGCAGCCCGCCGGTCAGGCTGAACTGGTCGTTGATATTCCAGGTGGCGTGACCGTAGAGCGCGTAGTAGTCCGTATCCTGCTTCGCATCAAGAAAGCCAAGTTGCCCCTGGGTCGCAAAGGGTAGCGGAAACGGTGTGCCAAACCGCACCTGATTGACAGCAGCAACCGTCGGATCGTCGCTGAGCGTATCGAACAGGAAAATAGGGGTATCGCCTTCATCACCCCGCTCATAAGCATTGGTGAAGTAAAACGCACCGAGAAGCCAGTCAATGGTTTCTCCTCCCGCGGAGGTCAGGCGTAGTTCCTGTTGGAACGACTTCCCCTTCTCGCTGTCGTGAACCTTCAGGATTGGCGCCATCACCTGGGTGATGTCATCGTACGTGGACTGGAGTTTGTAATAGTCCCAGGAAGTGAGAGATGCCAGCGTCAAGCCGTTATTCAGGGCGTAGTCTACCAGCAGCGTTGCCTCGTACGTTTCCAGGTCTGTGGTTCTTGCCAAACGCAGGCAGGTTTTTCGATTGTGTGGATCATTGTCGTTGCAAATGCCGCTGATCCCGGCCGTCTGATATGTGGGCAAAACAATGTTGCTGACGTAACCGGCAGGATCGTAGAACAGATCTTCCGAAGCACGATTGTCATCTTCCTGAACGGTTGCTGCGATCAAGCGCAACTTCAATCGATCTGTTGCCTTCCACTGCAGTTGCCCGCGCAGCGAGTAGCGATCTATTTCATCCGACTCGGCACCCCCGCCTGCGACTGCGCTTTTGATGATGTAACCCTGCCTGGTCACTGCACCGCCAATGCTGCCAGCGAGAGTGTCCGTTAACGGGCCGCTCAGCCCACCTTTCAAATTTACGGCCAGGGCGTTTTGTCCGCCTTCCACATTACCCGCGCTCAGTTCTGCTGAGCCTTCGAGAGTTTCACCAGGCGCCCGCGTGTAGATGCCAATCACACCCGCTGAGGTGTTCTTACCGTAGAGCGTGTTTTGCGGGCCCCGCAGTACCTCAACGCGTTCAAGATCGAACAGTTCGCTGGTGGCAAATACGGAGCGAGAACGGAAGGCCCCGTCCATGAACACGCCCACGGCTGGCTCGAAGGTCGGAATATTGCCCAGGTTGCCCACCCGCCGAATGCGAAAAGTGCTTTGCACAGAGTTGACGTTCGTCTGCACCTCCAGGTTGGGCACGAGGCGTGAAATATCGTCTATGTTGTAGACACCGGCCGCTTCCATTTCCTCGCCGCTGAGGGTGGAAATGGAGATAGGTACTTCCAGTAAAGGCTGTTCACGCTTCTGTGCGAAGACGATGATCTCTTCCATGACGCCTTCTTCCATGACACGTTCTTCGCCATGCGCAGCGACGGCGCATACGGCTATGATCAGGCCCGAGCTTATGCGGCTACGTAGCAATCTTCTAACCCAATGATTTGTACGTAGATCGACGGGCGGATAAGAAGAATTAAATCTGTTTTAGGAATCATTAATCGAGAATACCCAATTTTCTCGATATTCAGAATGACATAGGGCAGTTCTACAGCAATTATTCTGTCTAAGGATTAGGGCTTGAAGTCGGGTGAACCCTCGGGCGGATAATCGAGAACATCTTCTTTTTCCGCGCGTTTGCCCTGGTCGAACTCGGGAAACGGCAACTGCCCCTTCGATCGCCATTCCTGCACCCGCGCTTTGGCTTCGCGCCCGCGCTCAGCGTCGAGGCCCGAATCACGGCCACGGTAGACCGTCTGTGAGGGAAAGGCGAAACCGGTGCCAGCCTCTTCGACGATATCCATTATCCTGAGATTGATGTCCTCACGGATCGCCCGGTATATGAGCCGGTCGCGCGTGCGAATATAGGCGAAAACCTCGAGGTCGAGGGAGTAGGCGCCGAAGCCGTGGAATCGTACGTGAAGCATGTCCGGTGAGACCTTGGGATGGCCGTGCAGCATCTCGCGCAACCTGGCAATAACATAGCGCAGTTGTTCCGGGCTTGTTTCGTAGCGTAGGCCCAACGTCGTTTGATAGAGGCGTCGCCGGCGGCGCGAGTAGTTGGTCAGTTCGCGCTTCGAGAAATCAGCATTGGGCACATGGACGATGCTGTCATCCCTTTTTCGCAGCCGTGTCGAAAGCAGCCCGATTTCCTCGACATAGGCGGGCTCATCGCCGAATTGACAGTAGTCGCCGACCCGCACGGGCCGGTCGGCGAACAGGCTGATGCTGCCGATGAAGTTTTCAATCGTGGGCTGCGCAGCAAGCGCCAGGGCGATACCACCCACACCGAGGCCAGCGACCAGGCCGTACAAGGGAACGCCGAGTTGTTTGCTTACATAGAAAATAATGGCAATCGCGGCCGCGATGCCAAAGGTTCGGGCAAGCAGACGCAACAAGTGTGCGTTCAGGCTCTGGTCGGGAATTTTCGGTGAGGCGATAACCACCTCGGCAACGGCAATCGACCCGGACCAGGCGATCCAGGCCAGCGCAAAATAGCCTCGGCCACACCCGTAACAGGCAAGCACAGCAAAAGCAGTATCGCCCAGAGGGGTGACCGTCCTGGATGCTTATATGACAAGGTTGGCTCCCGTAATAAACTCAGAAATCGTAACGAATGCCCATTTGCAGCTGTTTCGCCGTGCCCTTGCTTTCGTCCCTGTTGGTGCGTTCGCCCCACAGAAACTCGACCCCCATATTGATATTAGCCGTAGGGTTGTAGATCAGGTTGAGCGAGGCTTCACGTGTGGATTTATAGTCGCTGCCTTGCTGGAATTTATAATTATTGATATCAACCCAGCTCAGGTTCAGACTCGACCGCAATATCCCCGGCCATGATTTCACAAAGCCCCACCTCATGGGCCATTCATACATATAGGAGACATATCCTGCAAACACGGGAAGCGCACGCAATTGACCCTGGGGGTCAAATACCGCGTCGCCGCCTCCCACGGTGTTCAGGTCATTGATGTACTGGCCAATGCCTTCACCGTAGGTCAGCTGCCAGAGCAGAAAATCCTTTCCGTCCGAGCGCTTGAAAGGGTGTCTGCCACTGGCAGTGATGCCCCAGCCCGTGGTGTTCTCATTGGGTGAGCCACTACTCTGGTTTGCCTTCAAATCCCGCAGGATGAATCCTACCTTGTAATTCCGGTGTCCAAACAGTCCGCGGGGCATGCGGTTCAGGCTCGCGACGAGATCAACCCGCCCTCGAACGCTCTGGCCGTTGATGACATCGGTTTGCGGGTCTTCCAGCGCTATTTCCATTTGAAGTTTCTGCCCGAACCGTGGCGACCACCGGACCTCTGCATGAGTGAGGTGAATCTGTCCGCTGATACCCTGGTTATCCAGTACCTCAGGGTCAGCGTTCATATTCATCAGCGTGGACCAGGTCCTTCCTGCCAGCACTGAGTGGAATTGGCCATATGCATGGCGTAACTCAAACGTATCGCCGTCACCCTGAAAGTCGCCTTCCACAAATGCCCGTATTTCGCCCTGTTTGGTCTGCTCCCGGTATTCCACGTTCACCCGGGATCTCGAGGCCGTGACATTCGTGCCTTCCTCCGCGCCCGCCACTCGCTGATAAACCCACGCGCCTGTTTTGCAGGCGCGCGGGCCTTTCATTGCCTGATCTGTTAGTTGCCCGTGTGCACCGGCATGGTGACGCCCTCATTCTTGATCTTCTCGCGGAGCTCCTCGAACTTGAAGTAGTCAGTAAGCGTGACCGGACCGGAGTAAGCTTCGCTCTGCGGTTTACGCGGCGGGTACTTCGCGTAGGTCGCCATCTTCTTCTTCATTGCCTCGGCAAACATCGGCATGGTCCAGGTTTTCTCCGTGAAGTTGTTCATGAAGAGGTCGTAGCGTTCTTGCGGGTCCGCCCAGAGATCGAAGATCTGCGGTGTCGCACCGACATACTTCTCCGGACCCTTCCAGCCCAGGTTGGTGTCCACCGCGAGGCCACCGGTCTGCTGGCCGTTGTCGCCCCGCAAGTTGAACGCCGCCTTGAAATGGCCGACGCGAATCGAGCCCGGCGCCAGCTCGTTCTCGGTGAAGTAGAACCAGGCGTTGCGCGCAGACTTGCCGCCCATCAGGGCCGGCGTCATGTCGATGCTGTCGAAGATGATGGGTTCGCCTGCACGGTCCTTCGTGGGCAGCTTCACGCCGGCAACGGCCGCAAAGGTCGCCATCAGGTCGAGACCACCGAGGATGTCGTAGTACTTCGACCCCGGCTTGATCTTGCCCGGCCAGATGGCGAAGGCCGGCACCACATTGCCGCCCTCACGCTCGGTGCCCTTGGTTCCTCGGAGCGGTGTGTAGCCGGCGTCGGGGTAGACATCCTGCCAGGCGCCGTTGTCCGTGGTGTAGAAGACCAGCGTGTTCTTGTCGAGGCCGGTCTCCTTGAGCTTGGCCAGGACCATGCCGATATGGTGATCGAGCTCGACGATCGAGTCCGCATACTTACTCTTGGCCATCGACTTCCCTCTGAATTCGGGGGCCGGCATGTTCGGCTGATGCACCTTCATGAAGTTGATGTTGATGAAAAACGGCTTGTCCGGAGTCTTGGCCGCCTGGTCGAGGAAGTCCATCCCCGCCTTGACGATGTGAACGTCCAGGAAGGGGACGCCGACGACGCCATTCGGATAATCACCGGTACCAAGCGGATGTTCAGAGGAAACTACACTCTTGACAGCCTTGTCAGGCGAGTTGACGTACTGACCGTTGATTTCACAGACTTGCTTTGGTTTTTCCCCCCCTTTACCTTCCATCAAGCCCTTGGTGACTTTCTTGAACATGGCGCGCAGCTTCGGGTCCATGCCCGGGTTCCAGGTCGGATCGCCGTAGGTGTACGCGTTCAGGTGGTAGAGGCCGACGGCTTTCATTACGTCGTAGCCCTGGGCGTTGGGCAACGCGTAGTCCGACTCGCCCAGATGCCACTTACCGGTAAAATAGGTCTGGTATCCGGCCTTCTGCAGCACCGACCCGAGGGTCCACTCCGCGGCCGGCAGACCGCCGCCCTGGCCCTGGAAGGCCACGGTGGTCATACCGCTGCGGTTGGGAATGCGGCCCGTCTGAATGGCCACGCGACCCGGCGTGCAACTCGGCTGGGCGTAGAACGAGTACATCTGCATGCCATCGGCCGCCATTTGGTCGATGTTCGGCGTCGGCATACCACGGAGCGGACCGCCGCCGTAGGGACCGAGATCGCCATAGCCCGTGTCGTCGGACACGATCAACAGGATGTTGGGTCGCTGGCCGTCTTGGGCGGCCACCGGACCAGCAATCGCTGCCAGACCAAGAACAAAAAGCGTAAATGCCAAGTTATTTAGTCGTATTCGAAATCTCATTTTCAATCCTCGTTTTATTTAAATTCATCAGCGCTAGGATCTGTATGGTGCAGCGTCTCACGCCGAAGAGCTGGGCTGGAAATTGAGATGGTCACGTCCACGTCATGGTGTATTTCCTCCTCTCTTGGTCGTAAATTTCACTGTCAATCAAAAGGCTCAGCTATCAGCGTCCACGCATTCAGCCGACAGTACCGGCAAGTGCAGTTCGTAAAGCGAGTTCAGAATGCCGGTCAGCGAGGCCTGATCAACAAGGCGTCCGACCAGGATGGTTTCCGGCCCCTTATCAGCTACGCGGACTTCGGTGATTTGCATCCCCCCAATCCGGTCAGACATTCTGGCATCCAGGCGTCCTTGTACTCGTATTCGGTAAATCGCCGGCCCATCCATCGTCAAGTCCGTCGGGTCTTTTTTCTTGGTCATGAGTATTTTTCCATTGGTTCATCGCCAGCCTTGGCGATTGGTGCTTACCAGTGGGATTAACTCTAGCAAAGGGGGGAGCAGACCACATGAGCCGCGCGGCCCAAAAATACGGCCCATTTTTGCAGGATCCGGCTACACCGCTACCGGGTCCCTGTTTCCAATCTGTGGTAGTTTGATCAGACAGTGAACACGGCAGCGTGAGGACCCTGAAAAATGTCAAATTTGAAAAGTTTCAGCCATCATTTTTTTCATGCTCTTGCAAAAGTCCGGGGTATCATTTTTGCGCTACTCGGCTGGATCGTGGTCGATGCTGCGGCGATCGCCTATTTTGAAAAAATACCCTTTGCAGATGCTTTATACTTTGGTTTTGTCACCGGCCTAACCATCGGCTATGGCGATATTGCCCCGTTGACGCCTGCAGGCCGGGTAGTTGCTGTTCTGACCGGGTTGATTGGTATTCTCATTACTGGCCTGGTTGCTGCCATTGCAGTGTATGCGCTGAAGGAAACAATGGAAGCACCCGACTGAGGGTCATTGAGCTAGCATCTATTTCACTTGTTGTGGCGACGGGAGTTTCCAGGTGCCGTTTCTTCCAATTGATCCCACTCATTGCAACTCCAAACGACTGACATATGAATCAGTCAGATTTGAGAATACTGTTCAGGTAAGCGGGCTTGAACAGTTTTCCGATGGTCGAGCCCTGGACCAGGATGGAAAAGACAACCACACCAAAGGTCATGTTGAGGATCAACGGTTTTTCCGGGCTCTGTGGCAGCGACAGGGCCAGGGCCAGCGCCAGGCCGCCGCGCAAGCCACCCCAGGTCAGCAGCGAGGTCAGGCGATTGCGGTTGGCGTCGAGTACCGGTGTGGCGCCCAGCAAGGCAACCGGCAGATAAACACTCACGGCCCGGGCCAGCAGACATACAACGATGGCCACGGGAATGCTGATAACCAGGGGCGCCCAGTCCAGGTTGTGCACCAGTACGATCACGAAACCGATCATCACGAACAGGAGTGAATTCAACACGTCGTCGATGCCATTCCAGAACGCGCTGAGCGGTGCGAGAGTTTCAGCGGAAAGTCGCGGTACGGTGACATTCCCGGCGAAGATCCCTGCAACGACCATGGCGATCGGGCCTGAAACTTCCACATGAAGCGCCACGCTGTAACCCAGGCTGACCGCCGCCAGCGTAATCAGGAGTTGATTCGTGTAACTCTTGGTCCGCAGCAGGAAAAGGTGGTTGATGAACCCCACTACCAGGCCCAGCGTGACACCGCCCAGGACTTCGCGCAGGAACAGGGAGGCGCTGTCTCCCAGGCCCATCTGTGACGAACCCGCTGCGAACGCCATGGCCACGGTGAACAACACCACGCCGACACCGTCATTGAAAAGGGATTCGCCATTGATAATGGCTTCGAGCGGTTTGGGCAGGCCAACCGCCTTGAGTATAGCCAGGGCCGCAATGGGATCCGTTGGCGAAATCAACGCTCCGAATACGAAGGCGTATGCCAGGGCAAGGCTGATGCCGAACCAGCCAAGCGCCAGGTGCAGCACCCCGCCGATCACCAGGCAGGCCAGGATCGTTGAGCCGATGGCCAGGGCGACGATAGTCCATTTATTCTCTTTCAGGCCGTCGAGCTTGACGCCGGCGCTGCCGGCAAACAACATGAAACACAAAACGCCATTGAGCAGGACATTGCTCAAGTCCAGCTCGCGAACCAGGGCATCCTCCCAGCCGAAGTTGTCGATGATCCCCGGCGGATTTCAGGATGCCCAGCACGATAGCCGCACAGCAGGGCGAGCAACATAAGGCCAATGCTCGACTGCAGGCCAAGGAATCGATCGTTCACCACGCCAAACAGCGCCGTAACTGCAAGCAAAATGGAAACAATCAGTAACAGGTCCATGGATTTCCTCCTGAGTTCATTACGCTTGTGCTGGTTCATCGCCAGCCTTGGCGATTGGTGCTTACCAGTGGGATTAACTCTAGCAAAGGGGGGAGGAGGCCACATGAGCCGAGCGGCCCAAAATACGGCCCATTTTTGCAGGATCCGGCTACACCGCTACCGGGCCCCTGTTTCCAATCTGTGGTAGTTTGATGAGGCAGTGAACACGGCAGCGTGGTTTCTGTTCTTACCGGGTTCATTGGAATACTCATGACTGGCCTGATTGCTGCCGTTTCCGTGTATGCGCTGAGGGAAACCATGAAACATCCGAAGGATGGTCATTGAGCTAAAGGCCGTAATTACTCATAGAACAGACGGCAAATGATGAAGCAAACTACATCTGACGGGCCGTATTCAATTAATTATCTCCGCCAAAATACAGTCATCAGCAAAGCCGTCGGCGTAATCCTTCTTACCCTGTCAGTTGGGTGGACATTGCCGGTCCTTGCGCAGGAAGAAGAAGAGGAAGAAACGGCCGGCGTGGCGTCCGCCTTGATGGAAGAAGTCGTTGTCACGGCCCGCAAACGGGAGGAACCCATTCAGCAGGTTCCCATCTCGATTTCAGCTTTTTCCGGCGATCAGATCGATGCATTGAAAGTCAGGGATCTTCTAGGCCTGTCGGTGCGGATGCCTAACGTCGCCCTGGATGATATTGGCACGGCCAGGGGCACCGCCAACTTTTCGATCCGCGGGCTGGGAATTAACAGTTCGATACCTGGCATAGACCCTACGGTCGGCGTTTTTATCGATGGGGTCTACCTGGGTCAGAATGCGGGCACGGTGATCGACATGTTCGACATTGAACGTGTCGAAGTGCTGCGGGGTCCACAGGGAACCCTGTTTGGCCGAAATGTCACCGGCGGAGCGGTACTGCTTAGTACCAGGCGCCCAACAGATGAATTTGAACTGTCGTTGCGGGCGGCCATCGAGGGCAATCCCAATGGTGACGGCGGTTTGAACTATTACGTGATGGGCAGCGTCTCCGGCCCGCTCGGTGATGACTTGGCAGGGCGGCTCAGCGTTTATCACAACGAGGACAAGGGCTGGTTCAAAAACCTCTATGACGGCTCCGACTTCGGTGCCGCCAGCACCACAATTTTCCGCCCCTCGATCAGCTGGGCACCCACGGATAAGCTGGAACTGCAACTGCGCTGGGAACACAGTGAGTCCGATAATGACGGCCCGGCAGCGCAAACTCATACGAACGGCAGGGGTGTGGGCGGTTTTCATGTCAACTTCGAGCGTGACAGCTTCGATTTTTCAATCGATGAGGCGGGAAACCTCGATTTCGAACTGGATTTTGTGACTTTTCAACTGGACTGGGACGTTGCTTTTGGCAACGGAACCATCACCAACATTTTTGCCTACCGGGATTACTACCATGAATCCAAGGGTGATATCGACGCCCAACCGGTCTGGCTGTTCCACTCCGATACCATCAACTCGTCTGAACAGTTCAGTAACGAGTTGCGCTACAACGGTATTTTTGGAAATGCCAACATCACAACCGGTATTTACTGGTTCGATCACAAAATCAACTACTCGGAAGACCGTAACCTGCTTGGAATCCTTACCGGGAATGTCGCGCCAGCCGTGACGCAGAGCGGGGGCGGTATCCTTGACATACATTCACTCGCCTTCTTTGCTGCAGTCGATTATCTGTTGAATTATGCCTGGACCATCAACGCAGGAGTACGTTACACCACCGAGAAAAAGGACGCACAGATCGTGACACTGACAATGAATGTCAACAATCCGTGCCGGGTGTACGCCGGAACCTGCAATTTTGATTTCATTGACGGCGATTCCTGGAATGCCTGGTCCGGTAAACTTGGCTTTACCTACGAGATGGGTGCGGACAGGCGGATATATGCACACTGGTCACGCGGCCACCGTTCCGGTGGATACAACCTTCGCAACACGGCGATCGACACGGTCAATTTCGGTCCGGGACCCTTCGACCAGGAAATTGTGGACAGCTTTGAAATCGGCTTCAAATCTGAACCGGGCGGCCGTGGCCGTTTGAACGCAGCCGTGTTCTACACGTTGATCGATGACCTGCAGCGAGAGGTAAACCTGGCCGATCCGTTTGCCGCCGTCGTGCAGGTGATCAAGAACACCGCCGATGCAGACATCTTCGGTTTCGAAGTCGAAGGCACCTTCGCGCTGGGCAGCAATACCGTTCTGCTCGCATCACTTGGCTGGGTCCATCCGGAATACAAAACCGTCCGCTTTGACCTCAATGGAGACGGCATGGTTGACGAAAGGGACAAGGCGCTCGAGTTACCGCGAGCGGCCAAGTGGACCTATGCCGTCGGGCTGAATCATGATTGGATTTTCGATGGCGGCAGTGCGCTGTCTTTCCGGATCAACTACGCCTACCGTGATGATGCGTTCTACACCGACAACAACCTGGGTTACTTTCTGTCGCAGCACATCCTGGATGCCGGGCTCGACTACCGTACGCCGCGGGGTCGCTGGGTGTATTCATTGTACGGCCGCAACCTGCTTGGCAGCGTCAATCACGGCGGTGACACCCAGCTTCCGGTAACCATTGGCTCTGTCGCTACTGGCGGAACGTTCTCACCCCTGGTGAAAGGACGGATTCTTGGGGTGCAGGCTGAATTCAATTTCTGAGTGTCCGCTACCCGGACGCCGTGATTGAAACGTCAGTCAGAGAAGTTAATAGCGAGCTCTTTGGCTTTGGCCACGGCCTGGTGGCGGCCTGGCACATCGAGTTTTTGGTAAATGTTCTCGCTGTGTCGTTTTACGGTAGCCGGAGCGATAAAGAGCTGGTCTGCAATCTGCTTGTTGCTCAACTCTTTCGCCAGCAACCCCAGGATTTCGAGCTCTCGCTTCGTTAAAGGGTGCTCAAGCGCCTCGCCCGCTTCGGTTTTCACATCGCCCTGGTACGCATTGATGATCCGTTGGACGTAGCCAGGCCTTTCTGCTTCCAGATCCAGGCGCTTCAGCAGCTCGACAAGCCTGGGGCCGAGGTCGGTAAACAATCGAATAAAACCACCGGGTTGAGCGAGATGGATGGCCCTGCCAAGCGCCAGGAGTGCCGCCGGCTCTTCATCCTTTTGATCGTGGAGCAAGGCCCGCAGGGCCAGCACTTCAATCAGGAACCGGGTGTTGTGGATTCTGGTGACGAACGTCTCCATGCGTGTCAGCAGACTGTCGGCCTGCTTGCGGCTGTCCGCCGTACCCTGGGCAATAAACACCCGGGCCAGCGTCATCCGCGGTTCATGAAACCGGTACATGGAATGAATTGAACCCAATTCGCACTGTTGTGCCCAGCTCAACGCTTCGCCCATGCGCCCCTGACGCAGGGCCAGATCCGCCTGGTAGGACTGGGCACGCGACAACAGGACCAAATTCTGCATGCTCAACAGCCGATCACAGGCAGAATCGACTGTTTCTCTGGCCTTGTTCGTCTGGCCCTTGGCTTGATACACGGACGCCAGTGCAAACACGCTCTCGGTGAAGAATAGCTGGTTCGGCACTTTCAGATTGCTAATAACGGGAACGAGGTCAGTCTCGGCTTTGGAGAGTTCGTTCTGGTGGTAGTGAACACTGCCCAGGAAGTAGCGCGCGCTCATGATACTTTCCACTAACCCCAACTCCTCACCCAGTTTGAACTTCTGCCTGGCTGCCATCAACATCGCCGGCAGGTCAGCCGCAGCCCAGTTGAGCAGGGAGAGAGCCATCAGCATTCGGCACTGAAATGTACCCACCGGGATCGAGGTGTCCGCCAGTTCGTGATAAATGACTTTGCGTGCCCCTTCCAGATCGCCATTCGTTCGCATCGCCGCGGCCATTACCATGAATGCGTACGAGCGCTCACTCAAACAGTCAAGCGGCAGATCTGTCAGTGCCTGCTTGGCACAGTTCAGAGCAAGGTCTCCCTTGCCCTCGTAGTAGTACTGGTAACCTCGCAGGGCTTTAACAGCACCCCTGAGGCGGGCGCAATCAGCCGACTCCTGTGACTCCTTGCTTAGGAGCCCTTCGATCCGATCAAGGACCTGGAAGGCTTCCAAATAGCGGCCCTGATGCTGTAGATCCCAGGCAATCAGCAACAGTAAGTCCGGGGCATCCTGGCTGGACTGCTCCGGCAAACGCTTCAGCCAACGGTCGAGACGATACCACTGCTCCCCGTTCATGATTTTATTTCGATGGCGAATCAACAGGCGGCCGGCCTCTACAGCGCCGGCACCTTTCTGAACATGGTGAATCGCCTCCTCGAGCAAGCCCTGCGCCTCGAACCAGGCCGCTGCCTGGCGATGAAGGGAAGCAATTCCATCCCGTGTAAGCCGTTTCTTGAGCTGGTGCTGCAGGAGTTCCTGGAAAAGGTGATGGTAGCGGTACCATTTATTTATTTCATCCAGGGGCACGCAGAACAGGCCCGAATCGTTCAGAAATCCTATAAAGTTTGAGCTGTCGAGGGAATCTTCGTCCCCGTCCGCTGGCGACACTGCCACGGCATCGCACAAAGGCGCACAGAAGCGGCTGAGGATCGAGGTTTTGCACATAGAATCAATTGTGCTGGCAGGCAGCGTGGCCAGGACTTCTTCCAACAGATAATCGCGAATCCCGGCTACATTACAACAGAACCCAAGCAAAAACGCCTCAGGATCGTCGTGTTTTTGCAACGCCAGGGCGGCAAGGCGCAGCCCGACCACCCATCCTTCCAGACTGCTTTGAAGGTGCGCAATCGCAGCGTTGGAAAAAGTTTCACCGGTCGCCTGTTCAAGAAAGGCCTTGGTTTCGGAGCGCTTAAACCTCAGGTCCCGCACCCGAATTTCAGTCATATTGTTGTGGGCTCGCAGTGCCCCGAGCAGAAACGGAGGATCCCAGCGCGAGATGACGATCAGCTGCAGGGGCCTGGGCGGATGCTTGAGAAGATGATTCACCAGTTCGTTAACGGCCGGTTCCCTGATGTGGTTGTAGTCGTCCAGTACCAGGACAAAGGATTCTTCGAGGGCGTCGAGATCGTTGGCCAGGCATCCTGCAAGTACTGGTACCGGAGGAAGTACTTCCTTCAGCAGTTGGGCCTCCGTCTCAGTACAAGCCTCGGGAAACACGCCGTGCACGGCTGCCACGAGGTAACTGAGAAACACACTGACATCGTTGTCGGTCAGATCAAGCGATAGCCAGGCGTTCTGAACATCACGGGACTCGAGCCATTGACTGACGACTGTGCTTTTTCCGTACCCTGCTGGCGCCGACACCAATGTCAGCGGGTGATCGGAACTCTCGTCAAGCAAGGCATTCAACCCTTCGCGGTGCACGAAATCCCGGGCGACCGGCGGACGGTGCAGCTTGGTGCGGATGATCGGAATTGAATATCTGCTGACAGTCATCGTTAGAGATTACCGCAGCCCACAAGGTTTTTGGTTTAAAAATGTGCCTTTATTGATCTAGCGCAAGCTTCAATTATGGCTTGAATTAGCTCCTCCTGCGGAAGTCAGGCGTAGTTCCTGTTGGAACGACTTGCCCTTCTCACTGTCGTGAACCTTAAGGATGGGTGCCATCACCTGGGTGATGTCGTCGTAGGTGGACCGGAGTTTGTAATAGTCCCAGGAAGTCAGAGACGCCAGCGTCAAACCATTATCCAGGGCGTAGTCCACCAGCAGCGTTGCCTCGTAGGTTTCCAGGTCTGTGGTTCTTGCCAGACGCAGGCAGGTTTTTCGATTGTGTGGATCGTTGTCGTTGCAAATGCCGCTGATCCCGGCCGTCTGATATGTGGGCAAAACAAAGTTGCTGACGTAACCGGCAGGATCGTAGAACAGATCTTCCGAAGCACGATTGTCATCTTCCTGAGCGGTTGCTGCGATCAAGCGCAATTTCAATCGATCTGTTGCCTTCCACTGTAGTTGCCCGCGCAGCGAGTAGCGATCTATTTCATCCGACTCGGCACCCCCTCCTGCAACTGCGCTTTTGATGATGTGATCCTGCCTGGTCACTGCGCCGCCGATGCTGCCGGCGAGAGTGTCCGTTAATGGGCCGCTCAAGCCACCTTTCAAATTTACGGCCAGGGCGTTTTGGCCGCCTTCCACATTGCCCACGCTCAGTTCTGCTGAGCCTTCGAGAATTTCACCGGGCGCCCGCGTGTAGATGCCAATCACGCCCGCTGAGGTGTTCTTACCGTAGAGCGTGTTTTGCGGGCCCCGCAGTACCTCAACGCGTTCAAGATCGAAGAGTTCGCTGGTGGCAAATACCGAACGCGAACGGAAAGCCCCGTCCATGAACACGCCTACGGCTGGCTCGAAAGTCGGAATATTGCCCAGGTTGCCCACCCGCCGAATGCGAAATGTAGCTTTGCACAGTAGTTGACGTTCGTCTGCACCTCCAGGTTGGGCACGAGGCGTGAAATATCGTCTATGTTGTAGACACCGGCCGCTTCCATTTCCTCGCCGCTGAGGGTGGAAATGGAGATAGGTACTTCCAGTAAAGGCTGTTCACGCTTCTGTGCGAAGACGATGATCTCTTCCATGACGCCTTCTTCCATGACACGTTCTTCGCCATGCGCAGCGACGGCGCATACGGCTATGATCAGGCCCGAGCTTATGCGGCTACGTAGCAATCTTCTAACCCAATGATTTGTACGTAGATCGACGGGCGGATAAGAAGAATTAAATCTGTTTTAGGAATCATTAATCGAGAATACCCAATTTTCTCGATATTCAGAATGACATAGGGCAGTTCTACAGCAATTATTCTGTCTAAGGATTAGGGCTTGAAGTCGGGTGAACCCTCGGGCGGATAATCGAGAACATCTTCTTTTTCCGCGCGTTTGCCCTGGTCGAACTCGGGAAACGGCAACTGCCCCTTCGATCGCCATTCCTGCACAATGGTCGCTCTCGGCCATCCGTGGCCTGCGCGACACCGGTGCATCCCTGCACAATGGAATCGAACCACCGACACGCGGATTTTCAGAAAGAAAGGCTAATTTTCATATTTAATTAAATCAGCCACTTGCGGTGTTTGTCCAATACGAATGTGCCAGTAAAGTGCAGTTGATATCGTTTAAACGCCAGTAAAATTGGCACAAATCTGGCACAAGGGACTTTCAAGATGTCTTGTTATCTAATGGTCGCTTTTGGTCAGAAAGCGGTCGTTCACCTACAGTGATTTTCAGTGTTGTTTACATTCCCTATCGGCCATTGGCGGCACTTCAGAACTGACGATCAGCCCATGTTGTCTTCCAATTCCAATGTTGATGGATAGAACAATTCCTCGAACTCTAATTGGTTTTTTACCAACCCTTGCTCGAGGGTGTAACGCATTACCAGTTCAAGCTCCTTACGGTTCGCCTCAACTCCATAAGACCAATAGTTTTTACCCATGAGGCTCTGTGTGTCTTCATACTCCTGGGTCACC
>PVMK01127160.1_pt1 | contig 21102 bp, 25 predicted proteins | sample 1853481 | NCBI WGS metagenome assembly PVMK01 (sample SAMN08533507, study PRJNA380276) | Marine sediment metagenome, whole genome shotgun sequencing project.
TTAAGTGCGTTAGATGAACCTGTAAATATAGAAGCTTTCCATCGCAAATCTTCAAGTATGAGAATATTTTGAAATTGCACCTTCTGGTAGGGAATCTATTTTATTAACAATCAAACCTAGTTTTATTTCTATCAATCCATTCATCAATATCATAAATATCTAAGAAAATCCTTCGGCCACCTCTGCATAATCAAAACGGAAATGATCAATTGGATTGTAACACTTTTGTAACAGTTTTTAGCTCAAAGGACAGAAAATAGCGGAAAATCCACTAAATCACAGATAGTAGCTCTTACTTAAAATCATTCAGACATAAAAAAACTCAGGCCAGAAACCCTCTTGTAACGTTTCATAATATAAGGTTTTCCAGCCTGATAATAACTAACTCAAATTGGCGGGAGCGTGTGAGAATCGAACTCACCCGGCCCACTTGTGGTAGGCCACACCGGATTTGAAGTCCGGGAAGGACACCAGAACCTTATACACTCCCATGCTTGATTTTAAACGTTTTTTCGACGTTTTTCAAACCAGCTTCATCGCCAAAGTTCTCTATTGTACCAGAATTGTACCAATTGTCCAAAACCGCAATGCTTGACCGTAAACTCTCAGGGCAATGATGAGCATATCGCATGGTCATGGCAATGGTCTTATGACCAAGCAGCTCCTTTACCTTATAAAGGTCAACGCCGTTTTGTACAAGTCTGGTTGCAAAGGTATGTCTTAGGTCATGAAATTTAAAGTCCATGATCCCGGCCTTATCCCGTGCACGCTGAAATCCATCTCTCACTGCAGCAATGCTGTGCGGAAATACCTTGTTTGTAATCAGCACAATCTTGGGCTTTATGAGCATGTCAGCAAGTATCTTTGACATCGGGATAGATCTCTTCCCACCGTTTTTCGATTTCTCAACAGTGATAAACTGCCTTTTGGTATCTACACTGTTCCACTTAAGAGCCAGAATCTCACCACGCCTCATGCCTGTGTTAAGAGCAAAGAGAATTACTTGCCTTAGCCACTCTGTGCTTGCATAGCTAAGCAGTTTCCTCTCCTCGTCTAAAGAGAGCCATCGGTCCCGGGCATTGCTCGTGCCAACAGTAAAAGAAAGATCAGCTGCGGGATTTTCCCGAGTCCACTTCCATTCCCTCCTGGCAACATTAAACATCCTGCGCATCATGGCAAATTCCTGATAGACCGTTGCTGGCTTCACAATTCTGCAATACTTGATTCGCCCTGCAGGCCTTCAAGTACTATCCTGATCTTTTCTTCTGAGGTAAATTTGCGGCGGGTTTTCCTTTTGATTTCACGGATGATTGATTCAGGCTCTCTCTTCTCTTTGGATCTCATTTATTCCTCCTTCTATGGTTTGTATTTTACACATTCCATAGCTTAGGAATTACTACGAGCTGTCCAAATTTACCTGACGGGAAACAGACACTGCACAAATTTATAATAAACTTTTGGCGGATTTAACAACTCCACTCCTATACTGCCGCAAACATTATCGAATACTAATGTCCTCCAGATTATTGTATTATTTTTAGCAGGAATAAATATAATTTCTTTATCAGCAAGAAGATATATTTCGAGTAGAGCATCGTCTGGAAAACTGGGAGTTACAGTGCTTATAAAAAGGCCTTTTTCCGAGATATTTTTTATAACTCCATTATATTCCTTTTTCCAAAAAAGCGGATTCCAGAGATTAAACGATATCTTGATATTCACGGTCATTCTTTTATAATCTCTCTTATTCATAATTCTGCGAAACTCTCACTTAAAGAAACATCCAAAGAAGTGAACTACCCTGTGGCAGAGACCGCAGGGTGTTAAATTTATAAATGAAGCAAAGTATTTGTCAATATAATTTCATTTTTTATCCTGAAACTGATAACTGCATTAATTAATATTCTCGAGAATTATAATCTTTTCACCCTCACTATTACTTCAATATCGCTTCTTTCCGCAAGGCTAATTGTAAATGCGCCTCTTTTAGTACTTTTTACTTTTTCTGAATAATAGCCATTTTTTGTTGCAATCCATTTAAGATTATCCGTATCACCATTCCATATACCGATTTCTCGGCCTCTAAAAATGTTTGATCCCTTCAACCGACATACAACTTCAATTTGATCATCAACTCTGATATCATCATCTTCAAATTTAATAGTTTTAATTTGGCCATATTTTTTATCAAATGCATCGTCAAACGTAAATCTTTTCTCAAACACAACTTTCATATTGGGTTTCATGTCATACTCACTCACAACCTTGTGTTCGACTGGTACAAAAAAAGGATTTCTTTTCAGGTCTTCAGATTCTTTATCTGGTAATTGTTGAATGCCATGAATTACTATTCCATTATTTGCCTGCTTATGCTCCGGGCTGCCCTTTATCGATATTGCGCTTCCGGAAATTTCATTTACTTTTTTATCAGGAAAACCATGAGATCTAAATATTGGTATTTCAATTTCCGTAAGACTAAGATCTTTACTCCTGCCTATTGTGTCAGTAATGCATTTTTTGTAATACTCAAGATTTCGTGCTTCTCCACTTAAGACAGTTTTGGTCCCTCTCTCTATCATTGGATAATGCTCGACAGCTTTTTCAAATAGACTACATGCAGTAAGCACTTCCCCCCTTTCAAGTGACCTGATAGATGCTTCTTTATACATTCTTCCAATGTCATCTCTATAATCAGGCTCAAGTAGAACTGTAAGATCAAAGACCTGATCAGCATCATCCGTATTATTGTTTTCAAAATATGAAACTCCCAACAGGAAATGTGCTTCAGAGTTTGTAATTCGTTCCAATACAGCTTTTTCAAGCAGGGGAATTGCCTTCTGATAACTGCCTGCAGCCATAAACTTCTTCGCTTTCTTCATATCACGCTTAAACACTGTGTGTCCATTTGGAGTAAAAATAAATATTGCTAGAAAGCTGATTAACAGAATAGTATTTATTTTTCTTATGTTACTCATTCATATTATCCCATAATAAAGGTTGGTACAAAGGGGTTGACTATATCCTGGATAATAAGGTTTCTTTATATGTGAAAAATTTAGCCAGCGCTATCACGATATCTGTCCATAATGTCCATCACTGAATTCTCCAATATTTATGTATATGCATCATACCGAAAGACAGACAGGTTATTAATCACTACTATTCTGCAATCACTGAAGATATTGATTTAGTTCTTTCTAAATTTTCATTAGCCTTCACATAATACATTGGATTGATTTCTATGGCCTCTAAAAATGCTTTTTCAGCTTTTTCATTTTCGCCTTTGAGTAGATACATGTATCCTAAATTATTATAAGCAGATGCCCTGTTTCCCGCCTTTTTAAAGTTGTCAAAGGCTTTGTTATCTTTACCTAATTTGGAGAGACCAAGCGCCATGTTATTAAATATTTCCTTATTGTCCGATCTCTTTAAAGCTTCTTCAAATGCCCTGACTGCCTTCTCATAGTGACCGCTTAAGTAGAGTGACATTCCCATATTGTTATATAAGAAACCATTATCCGGTTGAAGCCTTATGGCAGTGGCATAATGTTTTATAGCTTCTTCATATCTTTTTTGACGATCACAGATAATTCCAAGATAATTGTTCGCCATCCATAGTTGATCATCCCGTTTTATTGCTTCGTAAAAGAATTTTTCAGCCCTGAGAAAATCTCCTTTGATAAACGCTGATTTCCCGATGCCCATATATGCAGGTGTATTTTCAGAATCATGTGTAAGGATTGCTTCAAACATTTTTTCAGCATCTTCATTAAATCCTTTTTTCAACAGAAGTATGCCAATTTTGTATTTTAATCCGGAAGAGTCCGGATTCAATCGCGTTGCTTTCTCATACTGAATAAACGACATGTTAATATTGCCCTGTTTTGAATATTCATCTCCCCTTTTCTCATAATCCTCTGCTGTCAAGTCAGGCAATATTTCTCCAATATCTTTCCGATGCGGGGAAAAATTATCCTGATTATGCTGATTGATCATGGCCCTAATCTGGTTTTTTTTAATAAGGTTATTCCTGGCTCCATGATGAGAACAGGAAATCATTGATACAGCAATTATTAATATGAAAGCATATGGTAAACGGTCTATCAATTTCATTTTTAACTCCCTATCTCAAAATCATCTCTGTAGGTGACTATGTTTTTCGTGATTAAAATTATCAGCATTTGTAAGCCATGTTACCTTTATTCCTTTTTTTTGCAGATATTTCCAGCTTTTCTCGCCATGTTGATAACACCGTTGCCGTTTGATAGTTCAACTTGCGGAATTGGTCGTATGATTTTCTGTTATTTGACTAACCTTCACACTTGAAGAATTTGAATTATAATTGATTATCTTAGATGCTAATAGAGGTTCCGTATGTAACTCAAGAATATCCCGATGTGATATTAAATCCCGGCCTATGATGACTTGAACGTTAATATTTTCCGGCCTGCCAGAAATTACTGATTCCTGATAACCCTGAGTTCCCGGCAGCATTTTTTCAATATACATTGCGCTGTCAAGATATCCTTGACGATAATAAATGTTTGTTTCCTTATAACCAAAATTATCGGCATTTGTAAGCCACGTTACTTTTATGCCCTTTTTTCTTAAAAAGTTGCCGACTTTTCTTGCCATGCGGTCAACACCATTGCCGTTTGATATTTCAACTTCCGGATTTGATATAGGCTTCTCTTTCGTGATATCTTCCGCAACAATATCAGCAGATTCTTCTTCAATGTTATTTTCAGTACCTGTAGATATTTCTATTGCTTGATTAGCAATTATCTCGGGTTCCAGAGATATATTGGTCATGGCAACAGTCGCTTCCCACATAGTCTCAGTATCCCTGTATGAAGGATCAATATCCATGATTTTCTTAATGTGGCTTTTTGACTCTGCAAATAACCCCTGTTTATAGTAAGCATCCGCAATACTATAGTGAACTTCTTTATTATCCCCTCCTTGTTTACATGCTTCCATCGCTTCTTTATACTGATGGTTATATGCATACGCAATAGCAAGGTTATTATAATAACGAGGGTCCAGTCTCTGAATAGCAATAGCGCTTTGAAAACTCGTGATGGCTTTATCAAATTTGTTTTGAAGTACAAAGGAATACCCCAGGTTATTTAACACATAATCCGAATCCGGATTAAGCAAAAGAGCTTTCTGATATGACTCATCCGCCATGGAATGCTCTCCCATCATATCAAATGAAATACCCATTCCATTGTATGCATTGATATAGCCGGGGTCGATAAGTACTGTTTTATTGAATTCATCAATAGCCTCTTTATGCCGGTCTCTCATCTGATAGTATTTCGCAAGCTGGTAATGAGAATCCGGATTACCTCCCGGGCTCTTGACAATTAAATATACATTCTTAAGAACCCTGTCAGAATTATCTGATTGCCCCCAGCTAAGGTTGTGCATAGAAGAACACCCCGTTAAAAGACTGAAGCAAAGAATCAACAATACATAAAAACAGAAATGGAACGTCCATTTATTATTATTCATCATCATGCCCCTTCTCTTATATCGTTTATTTTTCATATTATCTCCCCCTGTATTATCAAAATAATTAATATTATTCTTACTGTAAAACTAATACCCTGATCATCTTAATTACTGCAGGACCGACTATTGTCACTAAAAGTGCGGGTAACATAAAGAGAATCAATGGAAAAACCAGCTTTACCGGCAATTTCGCGGCTATTTCTTCCGCTTTCTGCTGTCGTTTGGTTCTCATTGAATCAGAATGTACCCTGAGGGCCTGCGCCACGCTGGTTCCAAATTTATCTGTCTGGATTAACAACGTCATTAGACTGGCTACATCATCAATCCCTGTTCTCATCCCAAGATTCTTCAGGGCCTCCCGTCGGGGTTTGCCGGCTCTAAGTTCCAGACTTAAAAGCTGGAACTCCTCGCTCAATACTGTGTTTCTCAATTTCATTTCCTCTCCAACACGCGAAATCACAGCATCCATCCCCATACCTGCCTCAACACAGATAACCATCAGATCAAGGGCATCCGGGAACCCTTCTATAATTTTGTCCTGCCTCCAGGATTTCTTCATCTTTAACCACAGGTTAGGCAAAGAATACCCTATCAATGCCAATATAATGGAGAGTACCATAAAAAAGACAGCAGGAAACATATTAATAAATAATAATTTCCACATTGAGAATATTACCGGAAAGCTAATTGCAAAGAAAATCTTATATCCCATCAAGATCGCTGGAGCGTTATGTTTACGATATCCTGCCTGTAATAAGTTCTTGCGAATTGCTGAAATATTTTCTTCTGTTTTGGGTCTGAATTTGTTACCTATTGAGCTAATGAACTTACCTATAGCGCTCTGGATGTCTTTATCATCACCAGTTTTGTCCTTAAGAATAAGATTCTCGCCCTCACTTTTTATCTGATCAATAATTTTCTTTCTTTTTTCGTGAATTAAATAAATCGATATGAATCCCATCAAAAAAAGAATTGATCCGATAAACACCATCATTGATATAACAAGCTCATCCCTGATCATATGTACCTCTTCTCTATACTTTTATATTTATCATCCTTCTCATTACGAAGGCCCCTGTAATCATCAGGCCAATGGCGACACATACCATTTTAAATCCCATGGGATCCTTGTATAACAAAGACATATATGAAGGATTAACTATGGAAATATATACTGCCATTACAATAGGAAGGACGAAAAGAATTATAGCCGAATACTTTCCTTCTGCAGACAATGCGCGTACTTTTCCAAAAAGCTTGAAACGTTCCCGTATTATATATGCAATCTTTTCAAAGATCTCCGCAAGGTTTCCTCCGGTTTCCCTTTGTATGATTACCGCCAACGTAAAGAACTGAAGGTCAGGGATATCGATTCGCCTTGCAAGGTTTATCATGGCTTCATTAACTCCAATGCCAAAATTTATTTCATCAATTGTCTTTGCAAATTCAGGCCCTATCGGATCCGCAAATTCTTCAGCTACCATATTCAGCCCTCCGGAAAAGGCATGTCCGGCCTTAAGAGCACGCGCCATAAGATCAAGTGCGTCAGGTAATTGCTCCTGAAAAGCCTTTAACCTGCGGGCTCTTCTGGAAGACAGGTATAAATACGGGATCATACCAAGAAGAGGAGCAATAATAATCAACATATATAGATTTATTCTCAGCATATACCCTGAGACAAATCCTGACACAACAAAAAAAGCGGTCAACAGAAAGAAATAACCGAGGGACATGTTTGAATTTGCCTGTTCAAGCAATCTGTCCAGATAATGGGAATTCGAATAACGTAAAAGCAGACTGTTAAGCCACGGCACTTCACTTAACAGTCGATTTTTTAAAATATCTATCTCTTCATGAACAGCACCGCCTGCTGAGAGTGTTCTCAACCGCTTCTTTATCGTTCTGCTCTCTGAAACCGAGTATGAGCTGACCGTAAAATAGACTGCTTGAATCAATAAAACGATAGTTACAAAAATTCCTATGCCGATAAAAACTGTGATCATAATGCCTCCTGTACGCAGAAGTTACACTTCCAAAATTCGTCCGGGCTCAAACATATCATAAGGGATAGGAATACCCAGCACCTTAAACCGCTCAATAAAGCGTGGTCTGATTCCGGATGCCATGAAATTTCCTTTAACAAAACCGTTCTCGTCTATCCCCTTCTGTTCAAATCTGACTATCTCCTGCAGAGTGATTACGTTTCCCTCCATGCCCGTTAATTCCTGAAAACTTGTTATTTTTCTTCTTCCATCGACAAGTCGATCAAGATGAATAATGACATCGAGAGCAGAACTGACATAACGTCGTATGGCTTCAGTCGGTATCTGAAGTCCGGATATAGCAACCAGTGTTTCAAGACGTAACAAGGCATCGCGCGGTGAATTCGCATGGATGGTAGTGAGAGAACCATCATGGCCGGTGTTCATGGCCTGGAGCATGTCTACAACCTCACCACCTCTTACCTCCCCGACAATTATGCGATCAGGGCGCATCCTGAGACTGTTTCGGACCAGGTCGCGCTGTGTAATCTCTCCTTTCTCTTCAATATTCGCAGGCCTTGTTTCCATTCTTGCTACATGATCCTGCTTTAATTGCAGTTCAGCAGTATCTTCTATGGTAATAATTCTTTCATCTGCCGGTATAAAACGTGAAAGAACATTCAGGAGTGTTGTTTTTCCTGAACCTGTTCCGCCGGCTATCAGGACATTCAGCCTTGCTTTGACTATTCCTTTCAGGAGTTCTCCTACTGGGAAGCTCAGGGTTTTCAAGGCTAAAAGATCATCCATCTCTAAGGGATCCACGGCAAACCGCCTGATTGAAAGCATGGGACCGTCAATAGCCAATGGGGGAATGATTGCATTAACTCGTGAGCCATCAGCCAGCCTTGCATCAACCATGGGGCAGGATTCATCTATCCTTCTGCCGACAGCAGATACAATTTTGTCAATTATTCTCATCAAATGAATATCATCCTTAAATCGAACATTCGTACTTTCAAGCTTACCGTGTTTTTCCACATATATCTGTTTATATGTGTTGACGAGGATATCGGAGATAACCGGGTCCTGTAAAAGAGGCTCCAATGGCCCCAGCCCTAACACTTCGTCCTGAATTTCTCTGGTCAACTGTTCCCGCTCAGTCAGATTAAGTGGAACGCTGCTGCTTTCTTCATATAATATCTTCTCAATTAGTTTCCCGATTTCTCTCCTGAGGATATGCTGGTCCAGAGAATCAATAAGGGTCAGATCCATAAGATCGAGCATCTTGTCATGTATACGCGTTTTCAATTCGTAGTATTCATTTGTAGGGGTAAAAATCATTTGTCTTTCTTCAGGAATTCTATCCAGGACTCCCTGATCTTTTTTCCCGCTAAATAATTTATTCACGATATTATTTTCTGACATACATTAGCTCTCCTTATAGTATGTTATTCTCACAGAGGTTAAGATCTCATTCCCGACATATTCGGTTCCGGGACATGGTAAGTTTCGTTTTTTATCGTATTCATATCTTTTAAACATGCAGCTGCCAGATTCCTTATTTTTCTGGTGATATCAGATTTGTTTGACATAACAATGAGAGGGTTGCCCTGATTGATGGCAGACATTGTCAACTGGTATTCGTTTGGAATAGTCCAGAAGATCTTTCTTTGTATTCCCTTTTCAGCATCCTTGAGTGATATGTCAGAATTCTTATGATAACGATTCATAATAATTTTGATATATTCATTACGTGGGTATCCCATTCTCCAGAATGATTCCAGGAGGCGCTTGCAATTGATAAGACAGGGTAGACTTAATATGGAGTTAATCAATACTGTATCAGACAGTTCAAGTACTTTCAGGGACATGTCATCCAGTGACTGACCATTGTCAATCACAATGTAGTCATATTCCTTCTGCATTAATTGCAGGATTTTTCCTATTATTTCTGAGTTCGCTACATTGACACCGTCAAACTGTGCAGGAGAAGGAAGGACATGCATTCCTGAATCATGCTTTGCGATAACGCTATTTAAATAAGTGGAGTCCAGACGGGAAATATTTTGAACAATCTCTCCCCAGCTGAAGACAGGCTTAAGGCCAAGAAAGAGTGGTACTTCTCCAAAGAGAAGATTCAGGTCCATGATCGCTACAGATCTCTGATTATCATGTGGCGATGCAAGAAGACTGAGAGCAAGATTAACTGCAATTGTTGTCGTACCTATGCCGCCTTTACTACCCAGAACATTAATGATTTTTCCTTTTTTCCTTCCATTGCCATTTGAAGGAGCATACACCTGTTTTTCCCTGAATTTTCCAAAAGCATTGATTATCTCTTCTCTTTTCAGTGGCTGTGTAAAAAACTCCTTTGCCCCGGCCCTTAATGCACGGAGCAGAATCTCCGGTTCGGTACGCGACGACGTAAGAAAAACGCCCTTATTCGCATCCGAATCGTGCAGTGAGTGAATAAATTGAAATTCTTTTTCCAGATCGTCACCTATCTCCAGAACAATAATGTCGCAATCCTCCTGATCAGGAAATTTCATGACGCGGACACCTGCCATGGAAGATATAATCTCTATCAGTTCACTTTTTACTTTTGCGTTTATAATCTCTAATCCAACAGATACACTATTTTTCGGCATATGACTCCTTTATTGAACGAGTTTCGGATACTGGGCATGCACATTGAACTCAGCTCCTCCCGGACCTCCTTCACCAGCATATTCACAATCCGGCAAGAAATAGAGGGTGTTTTGTTGGTATGGAGCTGGCTGTAATACTCCGTTTGCATCATAAAAAGATAGACTAAAATGCGCCGCAAAATCAGTCCAGCATTGTTCTCTCCCTGTTACTGTAGACACATCTGCACAATCTGCGCTTGACCAGTCCTCCATCTGCTGGGGAATTTCGTTATATTGAGGGTCATTTCCATTCTCCGTAACCCATACAACGTTAACGCTAACTGCACCCACAATCTGACTGCACGTCACAGGAGTTACACATTGCACCACAGGCAGCGTCAGACCCCAGAACTCCGTTCTGTTCGTTGCATTTTCCCAGCATTGCTTCATTGCGTTCATGGTCGGTTGCACCTCACCGTTTATTGTCGAAATAGCAGACAAATCAACAGGATCAGTGTCAGTGCAAATCATGGGAGTCACATTACTCTGACTCGCATTTACTTCACAGTCCTCGGAAAAATTCGTCCACCTTGCAGTCTCCACAGGCGAAGGGACCATCAACCCCGTTGTACACTGGTAGTCGTTATTTTCATCTAAGATCATGTTCTCGCATATTGCCAGAGGTTCATCATACTCAACGCTGTTGCCAGCATATCCTCTGTAGGCAACAGCTGTAGCAGCACCGGCAAAACTCTGAATGCCAAAGATTCCGGCAAAGATGGATTGGGAAGCACTTCTGTGGGCAGTGACTCTGACCGCATTTATAATGGTTGTGTCCATGCTGTTGCTTGGGGTAAAGTTGTGAGACGCCGTATCCCAGATCCCTCGCTGGACATCTGAACCCAGGCTGACTTCAACAGCCTCATTGTCACTGTCATTATTAAGGGCCGCCTGCTGGGCAGCGAAGTTGGCGCCTGTATTTACACTTTCCGTTCCGCTTCCATCGTAGTTAAACAGAACGCGGGCTCCCTCAAGTGCGCCTGCATCAGCGGCATTCTGCAATTCACCCTGCACAACGGCCAGGTGCGCGATATCAACAGCCAGAGCAACAGCTCCAATCACAAAGATCATTGATAATGCGACTATAACAGCGGTAACCCCGCGCGTATCCTGTAATTTTTCAGTAATCCCCTGTTTCCAGTCGTTATTGTATTTCATAGTATCTCATCTTCCTAAGTAATTACGCTCTACTCTTTTATCATCGTGGTCTCACCCACGAGGGATATAGGACCGACCAGGCCGGCAACCAGATTCGGGAGAAACAGAAAATTATAATCATAAGAGACGTTTACCGTAAGCTCATTCCCCGATCCCGGATTACAGCCCAAGGGATAGGTTAGGTCGGCAGGGCCAGCTCCACCAAAGGTTATCAAATGGCCTGTAGTGTAATTCTGGACAACCGTATTTATATCACCGCACGTTATCTCTTCTCCGGGTACACGAAACACAGCCCCGAATCGTGCCCCCTCCCTGCTTGCGTTTGTAACCACAGCCTTGTCGTAGAGTATGGCGCCAAATTCAACAACCCCAAAGAGCATCACAGCAAGAATTGGCATCAGTAGTGCAAACTCAACTGCTACCGCGCCATTTTGGTCTTTATAGTCAGTTGTCATTTTCCTGATCATTTTCATCTCTGACCAACATTTAAAATGTAAACAGGATCTTTTTTTGGTTTTTCAAAACTCTTTCTGTACTTATCAATAATTATTTCTGCGGCCTGTCCATCAAGTCCGGTGACCGGCTCCGTATTTTTCTCTGCATCAGGATTCAGTATCTGACCATAAACAGCAAGTCGATATGATGTGCCGTAATCAAGCTCCAGTCTGCTCATGTTGCTGCTTACAGCATGTTCAGAATCAGGTCCTAACTGAATATCGCTCTGTTCCGAACCTTCCTCAATTGAAACATCTGCTTCAATTATCTGCTCACCCTGCTCAGCATCATCAGAATGAGCATTTACTGCAATCAAAATAGTACATATACAACCAGCTACGATTAAGCATGTTTTAAACATTTTTTCCTCCTCTATTCAGGAATGATATGACCGAACACTCCCTCAAGACCTCCCTTTTCATTTTGGTTTACATGAGAAGCAAGACCCGGTGAAGTGTTTATTTTATCCTCTTCTCCCTCCAGTGCTCCTTTTATATAGAACTCATAATCACTTGGTTCAATATACTGATCCGTAGGCAAGGTCTGCTTTGCCATATCAAGCGGCTTTACCAGGTGAGGGGTAACAATAATGACCAACTCTGATTCATTTTTTTGAAATGAGCTGCTTCTGAACAAAGTGCCGAGTACGGGAATGTCCCCTAACACGGGAAACTTTGTGATGTTTTCCCGAATATTTTCCTGCAGCAGACCGGCAATGGCAAAACTTTGTCCATCCCCCAGTTCAACGACTGTTGAGGCCTGTCTTGTAGTGAGTCCCGGAATGAGGAATCCCTGTTGTTCTGTTGCTATTGAAAAATCAAGTTGTGACACTTCAGGCGCAACTTTCAAGTTGATTCTATTATCACTCAGAACTGTAGGAGTAAAGGTAACACCAACACCAAATTTCTTAAAAATAATGGCAACCGTTCCCAATCCCTGAGGCACAGGCACCGGAAATTCGCCGCCGGCAAGAAAATTGGCTGACTGGCCGCTTAAGGCAATAAGTGTAGGTTCCGCTAATACGCTTATCAATCCTTCATCCTTTAATGCATCGATAAGCACGGTCCATGAGTAGTCACCTCCCAGAAAACGAAAAAGTATATTAGCAAAACTGGAAATCTGCAAAGGATCTGCGGGCCAGCCTTCAAGCGGATTAAGTGTATATCCCCCGGGAAATTTATCATACTCCCATTCTATCGGTCTTCCGACAAGTTCATTCATGGAAGACAGGTTGTTGAGTTTATTAACTCCAAACGTTCTTCCACCTGGGCCAATGGCATTAAAATTGATCCCCAGCCTTTTTCCTACATCACGTGATATCTCAGCAACACGGACCTCAAGCATTACCTGATGTACTCCCCCGACCTCAAGCAGGTTCATGACTTTGCCTTTTTCATTTTTGTCCTTCGGAGCATAGGTCTCGGCAAGGGCGAGAACCTGGGAAAGAGCCGTGGTAGTTGAGACCCTGCCAAAAAGGGCAATGCTGCTTCCATTACCGGTAACACGAATTTCATTTTCTCCGGGCAGTATCTCATAAAGCTTTTTCTTTAACGATGTAACATCAACAGACACTTCGACATTATAGATCGCATGAAGTTTATCTTTTTGCCACAGTGACAGATTTGTTGAACCACCGGCTTTTCCGGTCAGATATATCTGGTTTGGCGTTATCACAATTGCATCAACGATCTCTGGATCAGCAATTGAAACACGATTGATCTTTCCCGTACTTTCAAGAATAAGAGATTTCCCAATCTTAAGGCTGAGCACTTGTGGCGTAATTGTTAGAGGTGCCTCTTGCGAATAATTATCTCCCCATGTGTTAAAGGGAATAACTATACATAAAATGAAGACCACAAGAATTCCACTTGATATGAAATAATTGTTTCTCATCTTCCTTATATTCATCATCTGCAGTCTCCTTTTAAAATTTGATTTCACTTACCACACTTCCCTTTATGAGTTGCACTGTGGTAGTCTTAGGTCTTTTTCTAAAAGACCGCCTTTTCTTGCTTTGTTTGACTGACATACCGGAAAGCAATCTATCTATGGTAATCCCTTTTGTTGCAACTTCCTCGGAATTTGCATAATTGCGCAGTGCTAACTGAATCGTCCCCTGCGTCGTGGCCAGTGCCAAACGCTCTGATTCGTTTGGAGTTAGCTCGAGAGTAATTACATCCACGGATGAGGGTTTCTCCTTATTTTTTTGCTGCATCTGGGTCCCTGTGGCGATGACAAGAATATTCTGAAGGACAATTTTTGTTACTGGCGTCCTTTTTTTATCCAACTTTTTTAACGTCACAAGAACATCAACCCGGTTGCCGGGATGAAGAAATCCTGATACACCGCTTACCTTATCAACCTTTATGGCCATGGCCCTTTTGTTTGGATCAACTACTGCTGCTACACCGCCGGCTGATACTGAATCAGGCGCTAAACGTGATTTGAGTATGGGTTCATTTGCATGCACAGGAGAAATCAATACCCTTCCGTTTAAAAGTGAAGCATCTGTGAACACCTCTTTTTCGGGAAGGCTTCCCCGCAGAAAAGGAATTATTTTGACCATCGGTTTTTTCAGTACTGTACCCATTGGCAGAAAAGTAGTCGAAACTGCCACCTCCTGGATATTAATCGATCCCTCCTCTGTAACTGACTTGCTCTTCATCCAGTCGTATGCGAGAAGAGCGGTAAATGACGCTACCAGCACTGCTGCAACAAACAGTACAAGAGATTTATATTTTCCCATAATGTACCTCCTTGTAATTACAATATATATTTAAGGTTCTTCATGAAGACAGAACAGCACGTTCCAATAGCAATAGCCAGACCATAACGCAGTCTGAGCTCAGCGGCTTTACCTGCCGGAGGAACATAGATTAATTTTCGCGTGACTGTGAATGTTTTAAATATTGTCCAGTATCTTTTTGCTGTCTCAAGAAACTTACCCTTAAAGGCAAGCAGTCCTATTGCGTACAGCCCCCCGGCAAATCCGGTGAGAAGGAACGCCACAAACACCCACTTTGGACCGAGCAGTCCTCCAACAGCTCCCATTAGTTTGACGTCTCCAGCTCCCATCCATCCCAATGCGTAGAAAAAAATCAACGCAGCAAACCCTGTAGTTACACCTCCTAAACTGAACAGAAAACCTTCTAATCCGTTTGAGGTAGTCCAATAACCAATCGCAAGAACAATTGAAGGAAACGTCAGCCAATTTGGTATTCTTTCTTTACGTATATCACATATAACAGCTGTAATTAGCAAAGGTATTAATATATATAATAAATTTATATCAGACATGTTCACTTTAACTTCGCTTATAAACTATCATGTTACTAAGCAAGATTTATTAACAAATCAATTATTATAGGAACGCCATCCGGTTATTCATTCGGATGACGTTCCATCCCACTTTTTCCCTTATGGACCAATTGCGTTCGCCGCGGTTGTCAACCTGGAACTAATGTTCGTTCCAAGTAACGTCGCTCCTGCAATAAGAACAGTAGCAACAAGAGCAATGATCAGCGCATACTCCGCTGCATTCGACCCTTCTTCATCTCTTAAGAACTGAATAATCTTTGACATAATAAAAGCTCCTCCTTTCTTCGAAGATGTGATATGGGCGACGCCCATATTAAAAAAAACATCAGTCATCTTTCTTGATTAAACTGTTATTGGAAATTGTTATATTAAGTGTAAAAAATTATTTAGCTTTTGTATATTACCCATCAGTACATTCTCTTAAAAATAAATATGGTTAAAACTAAAGTTGCAGGAGGTCATCCGATAGTATGAATGTAATACTAAAGTTAAAAAATATATATAAAACTATTGTAAAGCAGTAACTAATGGGTAATTGACAGATCTTTATGATTAGTAGAAAATTATGTTATGAATATTTTATTGTCATTCAGGAATCAGTTGATGGCTCTGGGCATCAGCTGTATTCTCTCCGAGAAAAATGATATCAAGGTCAGTATCTGCAACAGTGTGCGTCTCGCTGATACTCTGGAAGATAAGATCTTCGATATAGTTGTCGTTGATATGTATGTTCTGGAGAATTATCTTTCTGTCAATGAATGCACATCAAAGGTGCTTTTATTAGATACTGGTTGTGATGTTCAGACAATCAATTATGCTCTTATCGCAGGTCGCATAAACGGGGTCCTCGATATAAGTTCAGACAGGGAAATGCTGTTGAAAGCCTTCAATACAATTATGAAGGATCGTCTATGGATAAGCAAAAAATTTATGAAGCAGCTTGTGGTCCGTTTATCAGAATTGTTCAGGCTCTGGAATTTGAAATCGATAGAATTGGATATTCTCGGTTTACTTGGAAAAGGCATGGACAATGACATGATTGCAAAAACACTCGGGACAAATACCAGGAATGTAAAACTTCGAATTAATAATATTCAGAAAAAAAGTGACGTCAGAGACAGATTTGACTTAATCAATTTATCAAAGCAGTTTTCCGTTTTTCAATCTTCTGAAATTGATCACATACATTGACTGCAAGGAAAATGTCAGGCCTGTGCATGAATCTTTGCAAGTAATTCAGTGCGGGTTGAAACATTTGACTTGCGGAATATCCGGTTCAGGTGAGATTTTACCGTTTGTTCGCTGATTGATAAAAATGCTGCAATCTCCTTGTTCCTATACCCCTCAGCTACTAATTTTGTGATTGCGTGTTCCCTTTCTGTTAGTTTAGCAACCTGTCGGGTTTTTCTTGAAATTTTCTTATCAAGCAGAAGTTTTATAGTTTGATTGTCTATCCATATCTCCCCCTTTTGTACAGCCTTAATAGCCTTCAATAACATTGAAACATCAGAATCTGCAGGAATGAGACCGGATATATTTTCAGTTAAGTAAAGTGTCACGATCGTATCTTTTTCCAGTCCAGCATCCAGAACAAGAACTTTACTCTTGTCAAAACTCTCCTTTGGTATTCTTGAAATAGATGAATAATCTGTCAATATTACATCATGGCTGGTCCAGGTACTTGGAGAAGTATTTAGTGATGCATCGGTTGTGTGAAACTTATGTTTGGTACCATTATGATTGGTTAACAATTGCATAAGACCTTTTGACAATAATCTGTTGCCTGTTGCTATGAGAACATTCATATAAGTGTTTCCCAAAAAAGCTTGTTAAAAAACTATGCTAAAAAAATTCGGGGCTTAGTGTTTCTAAATTAAACTTACTACTCAGAAAAGGTAATTCTTATATGAAACAATTTATACAGCATCAATGCTGTAATTACATACTTCTTTTAGTCACTCCCGTTTAAAGCCTGCTGAGAAAATATGATAATCATGTTCTCATGACATTCATTGAAATGTTCGCTCTAAATTTTACAACTTAAATTTAAAACGTTAACATAATTAACAGTCATTGAATATTATAATTTTACACTTACTAGATTAGAATGTCAATATAAATTACACTTACGAATTGCCTCTTATGAAATGCTAAGTTAAATATAATAGGTGATTATAAAAGATCTGGCACTAAATGACAGACTTTTTGAACAATTAAATCGAACAAATCATTATGTCTATTGTTATATCTAAATTCCATTTCTTTCAAGTATAGAGGGAATTTTTCTTTGGAGACACCGTGAAACTTCATGATCCGTTCCTTTGCATAACTCCAGAATCCCTCAAGGCCGTTGATATAAACTTTGCCGGAGGCAAATCTCTTTCCATGATCAACTCTCAAGTGTCTGTAACCACAAAACATGAGAGTATCATATCCACGGAATTTATCCGTGTAAACAATCGACCCTCGGCGCACTGTTTTGACCGTCAAAGTCAAAAGAGACTTAGCAGTCACATCTTTCACAACTTCTACTCTGACCGTACCATCTCGCTCGTAAATGCCGAAAACAGGGACTTTGCCAGCAGCCCCTCGTCCTCGTTTGCCTTTGCGTCGGCCACCAAAGTAAGACTCGTCAAGTTCAATTTCTCCTTTCAAAAATATCTCCGGATCCTGGCTCGTCACTATAGCGGTTCTGATAATCGTTACTGCTTTCAAAACCGTCGGATAACTCAACTCAACCTGATGAGCAATCTTTCGTGTAGAAACTTCAAGCTCAAAGAGTTTAATTATCCACAACCACTTTTTATGCGCAATACGAACTTTGTTGATCCATCGCAGAGAGAAGTCATGAAAAGTGTAACCGCACTGTTTACACCGATATCGTTTGCCGATAATTCTATAGATTTTTCGACTGGAACATCGTGTACAAAAAACACGACCATTTTTCCACACATATTTTCTGAGATAAAGCCGAGCTCGGTTTTCAGATTTAGTAATAAATTCAAACGATTCGAGTTTCATTGACACCTAAACTTAATTTTAAGTTGGTGTCAGAACTTTTACAATTACCATATAATATTTTGGATTCGTTTACTTTAAATGAGTTTTATAATTAATTATGCAAATAATAGATTACCGATTGGCATTTGTAATCGTGCATAATGAGGTTAGGTTTAAGACTATTGATAAGAGGTAGTAGTCGGTAACTCCCAGACCTTATCAATAATCACGATAAGTACACGTTATCAGTAAAACGGGAAGGCTTCCAAAAAACAAGATAATTACCAGTTATCCTTAAAAATCAGAGTCACCGAGAATCACTGACAATTAGATAGTAGATTCAAAGTTGAAGCAATTCCCAGAAACACGACTATAGACTAAAAGCTGCACTTTGAATATCGATAATTTCAGTAAAGATTTTAAGCGGAAATTAATCAAGGGGGCTTCCTACCCTCTAAAGACCGCCTATCCCTACTGCAGAGCAAACTGCCAAACACCCATGCCCGGACCGGATTCAACCGTATTTTCCGCTCTCAAATCAGAAAAAAACTGATTTACAATCCCCATAGGAAGAGTTATCATATCTCATTCAATACAGCGGCTTCGTTCAACAGGTTTTATCCTCAATGCCTCCGGCACTGCGGATAAAACGCTATTTGATATGTGAGAATGATAAAATCTACAATGGTGCAACAATGAAAGAAATGAATGATCTTTACAATCAAATATCATCCGGATTTGAAGAATCTCTAAAGGATAGAACCCCTGATGAAATTGCTTATGATGATGCCGTAATAAATGAATTAAAAAAAGGAAGAAATATTAATAAGGCATTAAAGATGGCCAATAATAAATATCCTAATGAGGCATTGCAATATGATAAGGACAATATTAATGATATTGCCTCTCACTATGATTATCTTCTTAACCATGAATCTATCAAGAATAAAATAAGACAGAAATCAAATTAAGTATGGAGAATAAACACATATCAAGCTACTGCACCGATATAGGAATGAATCATGAAAATAGAATACATTCATAAAATGGTCAACAACTTTAAGACAGTTGATTCATTGAAACTGATTGAATACGATGAAAGTGACCTGCCAGATAATATTATTCAGATTATTAAAACACACAAAGATTTATCGAAATCAAATACATTCGGAGAAAAGGACTTAGGAGATCCACAGGAGTATGAAAAATTAATCATAGAAGATTCATCCGGAACAAGAGAGTTTGAGTATTACAATAAAGGCATATTTTTTATGATGAAGGGTGGCGAAAAGGATCGTCCGGTTTTTCAAGTTTTTGCTCATTTAATGACAAAGGAAAGAAAATAAAAATGTTTAACCATCACATACCGTTAGACGATGTCATCAAAGCGAAAGCATGACGAAATTGGAATGTCAGCACGTTTCTGCAACTGAAGCCGGTGGGGAAATCTTCCAGGTTTCATTCGAGGCAGTACGTAATCAGGAGGATGGCCCATACCTTCTTCTCCAGCGTGCCTTTTTGGAGGAAGACGAGGAAGCGTCTGATCCATGCTACATAGAAACCCATAAGGAACATTTGATTGGACATTACCCTCAGATTGGTGCCGTACTGACGAGGAGCCGACTGACCATCAATCTACCAGCACCTGCGAATGAAACAATTGAAGTAACCTTTCAAGTAGCCGATAAAGAGTTTCAGGAAGTTAGGCGCGTGCTCGCCATCATCTTGCGGCAAGATCTGAAGTAAGTAGGTAATAATGGGAGATGCCAAAAAGTTATTCAACTGGATAGGATACAAGCGTGGGCGTTTTAGTTTCTCTCCCTGCACTTTGTCGCTCCCACAGGTTAATTCCGCTCTATACTCAACTCACTTTTAATCGCAAATCCTTATTTCTGAAAATATTCTGAGACTGTACATTCTGGTAGGGAACATTCATTATTGAGTCAATTATCACAATTGAAGATATCTAGTGTTAATAATCACTTTCCACATCTCTCCATATAATTAATAAGTCGGTAAAATCAACAGAATCCAGAAGGATTATGAATAAATTGCCTTGTGTGCGTGTTATAAGTATGCCTATTTTTCCACCCATATCACTTCCCATATATGATTTTAATGATTATTCTTTATCACTACTAAGACTGTCATGTATTATTACAACATCTGGAGGTGGTTCTGTATTATCAGCACGCAGTAGCATAGCTAAACCATTGGCTGAGAATCCTTGTGTATTCTCTTGGGTAAGATTTATAAGTGTTTGACTTTTAATAGGGGTAGGAAACAGTCCAACGGACTTCAAAACGTCTTTCGTTGCCTTATAGGCTAACTCCAGCCTCTTTATATCTTTCTCCGGGATATTCTTCATTTCTCTTACAAGGGATTTAACATTTTCAACAGCGTCTGGTACAACTTCAAGCAGTTTTGCCTGTTCCTCTTCAATGAGAGCCTTAATATCTTCCCTGTTGGCAAATTTTGAGATAGTGGACTGGTCAAAGCCTAATTGCCGGGATAGATCAGTCTGATTCGATCCTGAAGCTACCCCTTTAACTATCTGTGACTTAATATGTGGGATATCTAATTTTGATTTTTTCATTTATCTATCTCCGATGTTTTTTACCCTTGTGTGTGTGGACGTGAATCATAATATGTATCTGATAGACAAAACCTAAATCCGGTCCCTCGGGTGCGTATAGGGTGCGTAAGTGCGTCTGATCTGCACCAATCTGCACTCATTTGCAAGGCATAACTCTCTAAGTTCAAGTGTTTTCATCATTCTGAGGGGTTCTCTTAATCAGCGGGTCTGGGGTTCGAATCCCTGACGGCTCACCATTTTTTTCAATAAATATAGTGTCTTGAAGTACTTTTTGCTGTTTCAAGTACTTCTCAAAACTTGTCAAACTCACTCAAAAAGTAACTAAACTGCTTGCAAAACCCTTGCAGTT
>PVMK01130724.1_pt1 | contig 21102 bp, 23 predicted proteins | sample 1853481 | NCBI WGS metagenome assembly PVMK01 (sample SAMN08533507, study PRJNA380276) | Marine sediment metagenome, whole genome shotgun sequencing project.
GCAATAAATGGCTGATTCTTGTTGCAGTAGAAAATATCATTGCATAGACTATCACGCCGGGTGCGCGGAAATGCACTGTTGATGGTACCGTGCCGCATCCAGTATAAAAAATCCAACGGGCAATAATGACAATACTCGATGACCGACGAATGGAAATCCTCGCCAGGATGGGAGTGCAGTTATGGAGACCAAGACTTCAGCAGCAATCTGGGGAGGCACATCCGTCATCAAGCGGTGATGTGCCGATCCAGGCCGCTTGCCCGGACAGCGATGCCGGGCAGTCCGAATATGCCGGGCCAGGTATGGCAGCCAGGAACCAGTTGGAATCTACCATTCCTGAAGCCGCCGTGCCTGAAACAGCTGTCGTATCCCTGGAGGAAATAGCTGAAGCAGTACGCGGATGTGAGCGGTGTCGGCTGCATACAACCAGGATCAAAACAGTTCCCGGCCATGGAAACAGGCGTGCCAGCTGGATGTTTGTCGGCGAGGCACCCGGCCACAATGAAGATGAACAGGGGCTGCCTTTTGTCGGTAAGGCCGGACAACTCCTCAATGCCATGATCGAAGCGTTGGGAATGGAGAGAAGTGATGTATTTGTTGTCAATGCATTGAAATGCCGTCCTCCGGGAAACCGTGACCCGCAAGCGGATGAACTGGCGCAATGCGAACCTTACCTGCACCAGCAACTCGCTCTGATTCAACCCCGGGTCATAGTCGCGCTCGGCAGAATCAGTGCCCAGTCACTGTTGAAAACGGGAGAGCCGTTGGGAAAAATAAGGAATGTCATACATCACTATGGGCCGCAAAACATACCACTGGTTGCCACCTATCATCCAGCTTACCTGCTCAGGAGCCCGGATCAAAAAGCGAAATCATGGCAGGATTTACTGCTGGCGAAGTCTGTGGTTAACCGGAACACTGTGTAATTCCTGATTTCGGCGATGGATTATGAAATTGCCGCCATGGATGAAACTGACGCCACGGAAGCTATTGCGCTGGAGCAACGCGCTACCCGGCACAGCTGGTCTCTCAGGGCTGTGCGGGATTGCCTGCAGTCAGGATGCCAGGCAAGCAAAATATCGACTGATTCTACAATCAGGGGATATTGCCTTAGCCGGGCTTCAGGGCATGAGATAGAGATTCTGAATCTTGTCGTAGATCCCGGTTATCAGCACCGCGGCCTGGCCAGGCATTTAATAGGTGACTTGATTGAAAGAGGATTAAACAGTGAAACAGACGTGGTGTTTCTTGAAGTACGACGCAGTAACACGCGAGCCAGGAGGCTGTATACAGCGATGGGGTTCGAACTGGTAGGTACACGAAGGAGATACTACGTCGGCACTCCTGAAGGTGAGGACGCATTGGTGATGCGGTGCAACCTTGAAAGGGCGCTAGCTGGTCGTCTTACGGACTATCAGCTGTTGTCCGGGAAATAGTAAGTCATGCTTGGAGAGTCCATTCCACTTCAGCAATTTGGCAAGGGCTACTCCCTGGTTCCGGGATATTTTCCACAATGAATCGCCTTTCCGGACGGTGTACACACTGTCTCCATCCTCAATGGTGACATCACTTATCGAGGCTTTTGCATATTTGAAATAACCGCTACTCAAGGGAATTTTCAATTCCTGACCCGGTTTTATCAGGTTCGAGCTCAGCTGGTTCGCTTGCATGATGGAATCTACGCTAACACCGAATTTGCGCGCAATCCGACCAAGATATTCGCCTTTCCTGACCTCGTGACGCGCCCAACGCAGTCGCTGCTGGACGCTTAGATTGTCGAGGCTGCTAACCAGTTGTGCGGCGTATTGTGCCGGGACAACTATATTGTGGGGACCGCTTGGCGGGGTAACCCCGCGCTTGTAACCACGGTTTAAACTGCGTAGCTGGTCACTGGAGACCGGGATCAGGGAGGCAGCGACAGCGAGGTCGGTCTGGGTTCGAGCATCAACAATCTCAAGGGTGTGCCGGTCAGGAATCGATTTCAGGTGAATATTGAATTTCTCCGGGTTATCAATAATGTTCCTGATTGCAAACAGTTTTGGAACATATTCCCTGGTCTCCCTTCTCAGATCCAGTGCAGTGTACTGTGTTGGTTTGTTCGCTGCCCTGTTTTTCCGCACCTCTTTTCTTATCTTTCCTTCCCCTGCGTTGTAGGCGGCCAGGGCCAGTTCCCAGTCCTGGTCGAACTCGCTGGACAAAAAGTCCAGGTAGTCCAGTGCCGCACGGGTGGATTGGACCAGGTCGCGGCGTTCATCCATCCACCAGTCCTTGCGTAATCCGAACCGGCTTCCGGTTGCGGCAATAAACTGCCACATACCTACGGCGTTTGAACGGGAAACAGCGTCGGGACGGAACGCGCTTTCAATGGCGGGTAGCAGTGCGATCTCAACAGGCATGCCCCGTTTTTCAACCTGCTCGAGCACATAGGGCAGATACCAGTAGGCCCGGTCCGCCAGTCGTTCAAAATACTTCGGGTGATTGCTGTACCACGATTCAAAATTTCTGATTATCGGATCGCCGGGATTGGAATATTCAAGGCTGAATCCCGCCCTCAGCCTGTCCCACAAGTCATGGGGCACAGCAGCCGCTGGTGTTGTCGTAGCAGAAAGTTCTGCAGGTTGTGTAACAGATTGTGTAACAGGCTCGGTAATGATCCCGGATATCCCGCCATCCAGTGAATAATCTGCGCCTGAGGGAGTGGATGACTGTAATAAATCTTGTCCACCCTGGCCGGCTTCGCCAATGAGTACTTTGGCCTGTTCACCGCTTTGGCCAGTATTTCTCTCGGTAACTGTTATCGTGGCCGACTCAGTCTCAGCACTTTCAATCAACCGGGGCGTTGAGCCTTTCGGTGACGGCTCAACGGTAGATACAGAGGTGCAACCGGCAGCTGTGAACAGAAAGCATAGCCCGAAAGCCGCGCGGGGGAGATAATTGTTATTATTCATCGCGACCGCATAGTACGTATTGACCGGGTCATAGTCAACTTCCCGGGTAAAATGATGTTAACGCAAACCTGAGCTAGAAACGAAATCTAATCAGCAGATTAGCTTCGCTAATTGATATTAATTATAGTTTGAAAAAGTGCTATGAATTATAATCTGCGGACTACATAATTTTCGAGGTCATTGATGAAAAAGCCGGTAAGAGTTGCGGTAACTGGAGCCGCCGGGAACATTTCCTATGCATTACTGTTCAGGATCGCTGCTGGAGATATGCTGGGTAAGGACCAGCCTGTAATACTGAAGTTGCTCGAAATTCCGCCCGCAATGACGGCCCTTGAGGGTGTGGTGATGGAACTGGATGACTGTGCGTTTCCCCTTCTTGCAGGGATCGAAGCATCAGATGACCCGAATATTGCTTTCAGGGATATTGAATACGCGATGCTGGTGGGATCCAAGCCAAGAGGCCCGGGAATGGAAAGAGGGGACCTCCTTAAAGAAAATGGCGCCATATTCTCGATCCAGGGTAAAGCGCTTAACGCCCATGCGGCACGGGATGTAAGGGTGCTGGTAGTCGGTAACCCGGCCAATACCAATGCCCTTATTGCAGCCGCCAACGCCCCCGATCTGGATAATTCCCGGTTTACCGCAATGACCCGCCTTGACCATAACAGGGCGCTCTCCCAGTTGGCCGCGAAACTCGAAGTACATCACGAAACGATACGAAGGATGACCATCTGGGGCAATCATTCTGCAACCCAGTATCCTGACATCTCCAGCGCCATGGTTGGCAGCAAAGCTGCCAGTGACCTGGTTGATCAGCAATGGCTGGAAAACAGTTTCATTCCCACGGTGCAACAGCGTGGTGCCGCCATCATCAAGGCCCGGGGTGCCTCAAGCGCCGCGTCGGCAGGATCTGCCGCTGTGGACCATATGAGGGACTGGGCGCTTGGCACCAGGGAAGGCGACTGGGTCAGCATGGCGATACCTTCAGATGGAAGTTATGGCATAAGTGAAGGGTTGATTTACTCATTTCCGGTCACCTGTACAGACGGCGGCTACCAGATTGCCCAGGACATCGAGATAAGTGATTTCAGTCGGCAACGTATGCAGGCTACGGAGCAGGAGTTGCGTGAAGAAAGACAGGCTGTCGAGCACTTGATGTAATTCACCTGCCCAGCCCGGTATTGCAACCCGATTGCCCGGGCATTTAAACAACCACGCATCCTTAAGTCCGCCGATGTCCGGGTACATGAATGTCGTGAACGGATATAAGTCGATTTAAAAAATCAATGGAAATCAGCGTGGTAATACCGGTTTTTAACCGGCCCGAACTGGTAACCCGGGCGATCAATTCGGTTATTGAACAGAGCTATCGGGTCATGGAGGTTGTGGTTGTTGATGATGGATCAACGGATAAAACTGTTGAACAAGTTAAAAAAAATTTTCCGTCAGCGAGCGTGATAAGGCAGGAAAATCGGGGGGGTCAGTTCGGCGCGTAATGCTGGAATAGCTGCGGCAACCGGGGACTGGATCGCTTTGCTCGATTCTGATGACCGGTGGCACAGGCATAAAATCCTGCGCCAGGTACAAGCCCTTGAGAAAAATCCCGGATTTATCGCCTGCCACACCGATGAATCGTGGATTCGCAATGGCCGGCATGCTAATCCAATGAAAAAACATGCAAAGCCCGGGGGATGGATATTCGATCAATGCTTGCCACGGTGTTGTGTATCTCCGTCATCTATCCTGTTAAAGAAATCAGTGCTGACTGACGAGGGTATGTTCGACGAAAACCTGTGCGCCTGTGAGGATTATGACCTTTGGCTAAGATTATTTAGCAAATACCCCTATCTTGCTGGTACCGGAGAAGTTGGTGGTAAAGTACGGCGGTCACGATGACCAGCTTTCCCGAAAATTCTGGGGTATGGACCGGTTCAGGGTGGTAGCCCTGGAGAAGATCCTGATTGCAGGCATCCCGAATTCAGACCATGCTCGCCATACGCGCAATACCCTTATCGAGAAACTGGGTATCCTGATTAATGGTTTCAGCAAGAGGGGTAATCACGCAGAAGCGGATTTCTATCAGGGCAAAACTGGATAAATGGTTAAGTTAAATTGCTGAATATTGTTACCGCATTCGAGGCGGAGGCCCGACCGTTTATTGAGCACCTGGGCCTGATGCGAGAACAGGCAAACGCGGAATTCAAGATTTATACGGCGCACCGGGTAAACCTGGGGATTAGCGGAATGGGACGAGGTAATGCAGAGAAAATGACCCGGTATCTGTGCAGTAAATCGCGCTCGGAAGCGGGTAATGGCGAATTTGCGTGGCTGAATTTCGGTATAGCCGGTGCTGGGTCTTTGGCGCTGGGCGACCTGGTTTGCGCGTCAACGGTGACCAGTTCGGTCAGCGGTCAAAAATGGACCCTGGCGCCAGTTCAACAGTACACCGGAAGGACGGGTGACGTATTTACTGTGGAACAGCCGGTTTCGGATTACCAGGAGGACTGCATTTATGACATGGAATCGGCTGGTGTGCTTGCGGTGCTGGAATCATGCAGCCCGACCGGCGTAATCATGATTGCGAAACTGGTTTCTGACAATCCCCATTATCCAGTAAATTCTATCACCAGGGAGGTGATTCGCGACCGTATACACGAGCACCGATCGAAAATTGCAAGCCTGGCAGATTTGCTGATCAAGCCCGAATAATTCATGAAGGCAGACCAGGATTTGTAAAATTTCCGTTCATCAATTATTAGAGGTGCCCTAATATATATTTAGTGCGGTTACAGTTTGTCCTTCTGCCATTAGACCCAATTTGGCGTTGCCTCTCGAACCCCATAAAGAAGAAATGGCCCTTGAAACGTAGCTACGGTTATGTTTCTTCGGGCGATCGTCCAACAGGCTTTGTTCGACGCATCCTTAGCGTCTCACCCCATACGGGGCATGCGCGAAAAATCGTTCCAGACGATTTTTTGCCAAATTGTCCCGCCCCCATATACATTTCCTGGGTATTACCTGGGGACAGACCTTCACGAATTATCCGGGCTAGTAGCAGCAAATCGTCACACGAGATAAACTACAGCTTTTCCGGAGAGTAAATGCGATGCCGTCATTTGATATAGTTTCCGAAGTTGACTGGCAGGAAGTCAACAATGCCGTAAACCAGGCCAACAAGGAAATTACCAACCGCTATGATTTCAAGGGCAGCGATGCAAAAATTGATCAAAGCGACCCCGAGCTGACGCTGCATGGCGACGACGATTTCAAGGTCGGCCAGATGTTGGAAATACTGCAGTTGAAATTATCCAGGCGGGGCGTCGACCTGGAATGCCTTGATAAAGGGGAGATAAAGGAAAGCCCGAACGGCAAGGCAGTAATGCACATTCGCGTTCGCCAGGGCGTCGACACCGACCTTGCCCGGAAAATTGTAAAGCTTATAAAAACAAAGAAGCTCAAGGTCCAGTCTGCAATACAGGGGCAGCAAGTCAGGGTTACCGGTAAAAAACGCGATGACCTGCAAGGCGTAATCGAATTTTTGAAAGAACAGGAACTTGGGTTACCATTGCAATATTCGAACTTTCGCGATTGAAGCTGTCCAACACTGCCAACCGGTACCCCTTTACCGAGAATGAATATGACCGTTAACATTAAATCCAGACTGGCGCCGATTTTGGCCGCGCTGGTAATAGCCCTGCCATGGCAGGTATCTGCCAGTGGTGAGATTGAATCCGTCCGCAGGAATCTTGCCAGTATCATTCCGTCCAATATGGAAATTGGCTCGATTGAACCTTCGCCGATGAGCGGAGTGTATATTGTCAGCGTTGGCAACCAGGAAATGTATGTTTACAGCAACGGTGATTTCATCATGGTTGGGGAAGTTTACGATTCCATCAGGGCAGTCAGTCTGGGTGAGGAAAGAAAGGCGATGCGTATGTCCAGAGTGATTGAAAAGATTCCTGAATCTGAAATGATCCTCATGGGCGAGTCCCAGCAACGCCATGTTACCGTATTTACTGATACCGATTGTTTCTATTGTCAGAAATTCAACAAGACGGTACCCGAACTTGAAAGCCGTGGCATGCAGGTTCGATACCTGATGTTTCCCAGGGCCGGACTCGAATCAGACAGTTACAGGGAAGCAGTATCGGTGTGGTGCTCTGAAGACCAGGCGCGGGCTATCACAATTGCCAAATCCGGTGGTGTTGTGGATCCTCTCGACTGTGATAACCCGGTTGCCCGGCAATATGAACTGGGCCAAAAACTGGGTGTAAGAGGTACGCCTACCATGATCCTGGACAATGGCAAAATGATTCCCGGGTTCCTTACCCCGGACCAGTTATTTGCAGAAGCGGGCGCATTGAACTGACCCTGAATATAATCGCCCGGGTACCTATGGGGCTGCGGTTGTATCCGAATTCGCTTTACTGTTGGTCGAAAGAGCTGCTAATTTCAGCCAGGACATCCTCCTTGAATTTCAGGGAGGCGAGCTGTTGTTCTGTTTCACCGGTTTTGCCGGTCTTCTTGAAATAATAGTAGTCCCATCGATCCTTGTGAAATGGATCGTTGATCAACGGGTAGCCCAGTAACCGTGTAACCTCACGTTTTGTCATTCCTATCTCTAACTGGGATACCATTTCTTCCGTGATTTCATTGCCTTGCTGAATATCAATTTTGTATACGAAACATCCGCTCAATACGAGTACGGAACAGACCAGCAATATTAAAGAATAAAAGCGAAAATTCATGAATAGATAACCAGGGAACTTATAAAAATTTCAAGACCGCTATTTCATCACAATTTTGAAATTTATGGCAGTTAATACAGGCTCCCCACACTTTTTCCGGCAATTCACTCATATCGACCACATCAAACTGCATTTTCTCAAAAAACCCCACTACATAAGTCAGCGCCATCAGTTTGGATAATCCCAGTTTATCTGCGTCAGACTCCAGATGGTTGACCATACGGTTACCGAGGCCAAGATGCTTGTAACCCGGATCAACTGCCAGGCTCCTGACTTCGCCCAGTTCGCTGGTGTAAATGAGCAGCGCGGCACAGGCAACAATTCTGCCATCATCTTCCACTACATAAAAATCGCGCAGGGAGTTGAAGATGTCAGATTCTGGTCTGGGCAGCAGAACTCCCAGATCGCTGTAATGTTTCAGCAAGCTGTAAATACCCGGGACATCTTCCAGCCTGGCGCCTCGTATTTGCAGAGAGGCACCGCCTAGTTCTTCAGTCATGCCTGTTTCAACATCTCCTCGGCATGAGCGAGAGACTGCTCGGTAATATTTTCACCGCCGGTCATGCGCGCAATTTCCTCAATACGCTGGTCGGGGTCCAGTTTTACAACGCGGGTTTGTGCCTGTTTCCCGAGGTTTTTGCTTACGCTGAACTGGTGATTCCCTCTTGCTGCCACCTGGGACAGATGGGTGACGCATATAACCTGGCTGGTTTCCCCGAGTTTCCTCAGTTTTTCACCCACCACGTTAGCCACTTCGCCGCCTATGCCGACGTCCACCTCATCGAAAATCAGCGTCGGGACCACTGACGTACCCGCCCGCACCACCTGGATTGCCAGAGATATCCGTGACAGCTCTCCCCCTGAGGCTACCTTGCCCAGAGGCTGCAGGGGTAAGCCCGGATTGGCAGTCACTGCATATTCGGCCGATTCCATTCCGTAGCGGGTAAATTCGGTATCTTCCACGGGAACCAGGCGTATTTCAAACTCCCCGCCCTTCATTCCCAGTTCCTGCATAACCGCAGTCACGTCCAGGGACAGAATTTTTGCGGTTTCAGTGCGGTTGCTGCTGATTTTTGAGGCCGTGCTACGATACCGTTTTACTTCGCTTTCGAGCTCGGCTGTGAGCCGGATTATTTCGGTTTCCGGGTCTGCCAGCCCCTCCAGCTCCTGTTTCAGCTGGTCAAGGTGTGCAGCAAGGTCCCGGGGTTGGGTCCGGTGCTTGCGCGCCAGTGAGTGATACAGTGAAACCCGTGTTTCCAGAATTTCAATTTCCGCCGGGTCGAGGGCGCTGTCCTGGTACAGAGGCTGAAGCTGTTTCGCAGCTTCCTTAATATTGACCTGTGCTTCGTTGGGCATTTTGCAGACATCCTTCAACTCCGGGGCATAGGCGGATAACTGATCGAGCTGTGAAATGTTCTGTAGCAGCTGGCTGGAAAGATTGGACGAGTCAGATTGGTACAACCCATCGGCGACCTCCTGGGTTCCCCCCACGAGTTCCTGCTGGTGAAGGCTGCGCATGTGGTCCATTTCCAGCTTCTGCCACTCATGGGGTTGTGGGCCCAGTTCCGACAGTTCTTCAATCTGGAATTTAAGCATGTCTGCCCGTTCCTGGCTGGAATGACTCTGGTCATTGAGTGTTTCTATTTGCGACTGAATTTGACTGATTCGAATGTAGCTGTTCACCAGTTTTCCTGTCATTTTGCCATTGCCGGCAGCATTGTCCAGCAACTCCAGCTGGACACGCCTTTGCAGCAGGGAATGGTGCTCATTCTGCCCGTGTATATCAATCAGGTAGCTGCCAAGTTCCTTTAATTGTGAAACGGTTACTGCATGACCATTAATGTAGCCCTTGCTCGGCCTGTTACGTCGCAGAATTCTTCGAACAATGACCTCTCCGTCATTGTCGACACCCTGCTGGTTTAACCAGCAATGTGCAGGATGTTCATGGGCCAGGACGAATCCTGCCTGCAGCTCGGCACTGTCATGATCATGTTTGATATAGCTGACGTCTGAACGGTGTCCGGTGAGAATATCTATTGCATCGACGATCAGGGATTTTCCCGAGCCGGTCTCACCTGTAACGGTGGTGAAACGATCGTCAAATTCAATTTCGATATGTTCGGCAATGGCAAACTGCCGAATTTCAAGCCAGTCGATCATTATTCAGAGACTACTAGCTTTGCCAGCCGAGTTTTGAATACAGGGTTTCGAAATAGTTGAACCCTTTGATCCTGACCAGTTTGAGTTTCCTGCGCGCTTTTGTGATTTCAATTGTTTCGCTGCCATCGAGCTCGTGCACAAGCACCCCATCCATGGTCAGGATTGCGGGTGCCTCCTTGAGTGTCAGGGATGAAATCGTGATTTTGTCGTTTTCATCGAGAATTATGGGCCGGTTGCTTAAGGTATGCGGGCAAATCGGTGACAAACTTATAACCGGAAGATCGGGGTAGACTATTGGTCCCCCGGCGGATAGTGCATAGGCAGTAGATCCAGTAGGCGTGGAGATGATCAGGCCGTCGCTGCGAGGTTGGCTGACAAACTGGCCATTTACCTTGATCTCGAACTCGATCAACCGCCCTGTGTTGCCTTTGGAAATTACAATGTCGTTGAGGGAAATGCTGGACAGGAGTTTTTCACCATTTTTCCGGATCCGGCATTTCAGCATTGTGCGTTCTTCGATGGTGTACTCGCCATTCAGTATGGAAGTCAGGCTGGATTCCAGCTCCGAAAGGGATATGTCCGTGAGGAATCCGAGCCTGCCAAGGTTGATGCCAATGGCCGGCACCCCGTACTTCGATAACAGGCGAGCAGCACTAAGCATAGTGCCATCGCCGCCGACTACAATTGCCAGGTCCAGCAGTTTGCCGGGAGAAACGCCCTGATCATCCAGTCGCTCGCCCTTTATTTCGGCAGAGGTGGTATTGCCCAGGAAAACCGACAGGTTGTTTTTTTCCAGAAAATTCCTGGCTTCACTGACCGCATCGGCAACGCTGCTGTCATTAAATTTCCCAAACAATCCGATATTTGAAATTGTCACAGTAATATCAGTAAGTTAATCGACCATTATACATCAGTAATTTATCCGTATCCGGCAAAATATTCTTGACAGGGTATGACGTGGGTTGGTAGCGTCCAGATGCAGCCAAGAATTTTCCACTTTATCTCGTAATGGCCTGCCTTATTGATGATTGAACCTGAATTTCCTGACCTGAGTGAACGCGCACAATCTGTGCTTGTTGGACTGGTTCGGCGGTATATTCAAGATGGTTCTCCAGTAGGTTCAAGAACCCTTGCAAAGCAGACCGAGCTCTCACTCAGCCCGGCTTCTATAAGAAACGTCATGTCGGATCTTGAGGACTATGGACTGATTCACGCGCCACATACCTCCGCGGGGCGTATACCTACTGCACAGGGGTACCGGTTTTTTATAAACGGGTTGTTAAAGGCCGGGCCAATTAACCGGCAGTCAATGGAGTCTATGTCGGGGCGGTTCGAGGGCGTTGCAGATCCCAATAGTATTCTCGCTGGGGCAACAGAAATGCTTTCCCAGATAACTTCCTTTGCCGGAATCGTTTCAACCCCCGACCATGGCAAGTCGCACATACGCCAGATTGAGTTCCTGAAACTGACAGAGCAGCGAGTACTGGCGATTCTGGTGACCGAAGACGGACAGGTCCAGAACAAGGTTTTATCCGCACACAGGGATTACTCAGATTCCGAACTGGTGGAGGCGGCCAATTATTTCAATGCGGAGTACAGTTCAAAATCCCTGGATGGAGTTCGGTCCCAGCTGTTTGCACATATGAAACTCGATCATAAAAGCATGCACCGGGAAATGCGAACCGCGATCAATATGGCGGGCCAGCTTTTTGATGACGAGGAGCAATCGGCAGATAATGTCCTGGTAAGCGGTGAAAACAACCTGCTTTCCATCCCCGAGTTTACGGAATTAAACAAACTCAAGCAGCTTTTCGACACTTTCAAAACCAAGCAGGTACTGTTCGACCTGTTGCAGAAAAGTATGAATACCGAAGGCGTTAATATTTTTATCGGTGAAGAATCCGGGTACGAACCATTCAGGGATTGCAGTATTATTGCCGCGCCTTATGAGGTCGATCACCAGAAGGTAGGGAGTGCTCGGCGTTATCGGACCAACGCGGATGCAGTATGAGGAAGTAATTTCGGCAGTTGATGTCACCGCCAGGCTGGTGGGCAGTGCCCTGAGTGCCCAGGGTTCCCAGTAGATTCGGGAAATTTTCCTGTTCGCCAAAAATTCGGCTCCATCACCCAACCCGACCCGACCCCGAATTCCTGCCTCAGCGGATGTCCGACCTCGTATCCCTGTTTGACCAGTTAAAACCTTTCAGGGAGCAACCCCTGGATCGCTGGCATCCGCAGAAATGTATTGAGATCGATATCAGGATTGACCGCAGTGGAATGTGGTTCTATCGAGGTACCGCGATTGAACGCCATCGGATATCGAAACTGTTCTCCACGCTTCTCAGGCTTGAAAACGGGGCATACTACCTGGTAACACCGCCGGTTAAATACCGCATTCAGGTAGATGATGCCCCCTTTTGTTGCGGTGGAGCTGAATTGCCAGGGATTCGAACAGGATCAGCGGCTGTATTTTCGTACCAACATGGACGATGTTGTCCTTGCCGGCGACGACAACCCCCTGATTGTCGAGGTAAACCCTGGTAACGGAGAGCCATCGCCTTACCTCGCGGTAAAGGACGGACTGACAGCGAAACTTTCACGCCCGGTTTACTACCAGCTTGCGGATCTTGCAGTTGAAATTCCGTCACCCGAGGGTATCTGCTATATGGTTACCAGCAATGGAGCCCGGTTTCAGTTGAAATAGAGATCAAAATACCGTGCAGTGCAAAATCGCAATTTTTTGCTGGATTTATGATGTAAAATTTTGCATGATATTCCCACACCAACGTCAACAGAATAACTGGATCACACAATGAGCTGGCAAAACAAAATTCTTCGCGTAGACCTCACAGCAGGCACAATTTCCACTGAACCCCTCAATATGGATTGGGCCAATGATTACCTGGGTAGTAGAGGCCTGGGATCAAAGTACCTGTACGAGGAAATGGACCCGGCAACAGATCCTTTGGGACCGGATAATGTGCTGATTTTTGCGACCGGTCCACTTGGGGGAACCATGGTATCGACCAGCGGTCGATATAGTGTCATCACCAAGGGCCCGCTTACAGGTGCAATTGCCTGTTCAAATTCAGGGGGCAAGTTTGGCGCTGAGCTGAAATTTGCGGGCTATGACCTGGTTATCCTGACCGGCAGATCGAAAAATCCCGTCTACCTGAACATTCGCGATGACAAGGTTGAATTATTGCCTGCGGATGAAATCTGGGGCCAGACTGTCTGGTTTGCGGATGAATGGATTCGTAAGAAGCAGCAGGATCCCCAGGTCAAAATTGCAGCCATAGGGGTGGCCGGGGAACAGATGGTTAGGTATGCCTGTGTTGTCAACGATCTTCATCGTGCCGCGGGAAGATCGGGTGTGGGCGCGGTTATGGGCAGCAAGAATCTTAAAGCAATTTGTGCCCGCGGAACGGTGGGAGTGCGCAGTGAGAACCCCGAGCAGTTCATGGAGGTGGTCAGGGAAACCAACGGCGTCCTTCACGGCAGTGACAACCGGCGTGGCCTGATGCGCTATGGCACCCTTTCCATGCTCGATAGCATGCAGGAGTTCGGTGGCCTGCCGACTCACAATTTCCGGGACGTTAAATTTGCCGGGGCAAGCAGTATCAATCATGAGGCGGTGACGATCAAAAACCGCAATGGACATACCAACCTGCTTCGAAATGCAGCCTGTTTCGGCTGCACCATCGGCTGCGGGCGAATTGCAACAATCGACCCCGGTCATTTCAGTGTCAAGGACCGCCCGCAATACTGGATTGCCTCGGGCGGGCTGGAATATGAAACAGCCTTCGCTTTTGGTCCGGCAGTGGGGGTGGACGACCTCGATGCAATGACCTTTGCCGGGTTTATGATGAACGAACATGGCATGGATCCGATCTCCTTCGGAGTGACCCTGGCAGCGGCGATGGAATTGTATGAGTTGGGGATTATCGGCAAGGACCAGACCGATGGAATTGACCTGCGCTTCGGCAGTGCCGAAGCATTGGTGGTGATGTCTGAAAAAACGGGAAAGTATGAAGGCTTCGGCCAGGACCTTGGGCTTGGTTCAAAGCTGCTTTGTGAAAAATATGGCCGCCCCGAACTGGCAATGGTAGCCAAGGGCCAGGAATTTGCAGGCTACGACGGTCGCTCCATGCAGGGCATGGGGCTGGGCTACGCCACCAGCAACCGCGGTGCCTGTCACCTGCGGCATGATACTTTTACCGAAGACTTTGCCGACCCCGGCACCAGCGGTAAGGCCGAGGCCTGTGCGACTACCCAGAACTTTGTCGCCATGGTGGATTCCTCGGGCCTGTGCCTGTTTACCACTGGCACATGGGGGTATGAGGATTTCGCGAAAATGATCAATGCTGACATGCCCGGGGACTGGGATGAAGAGCGACTCTCGCTGACCGGGGAGCGAATCTGGAATCTGGAAAAACTGTTTAACCTTAAGGCTGGATTGACCAGGGCAGACGATACCCTGCCGCCACGCATTCTCAAAGACCCTGTCCCCGACGGCTTCAACAAGGGCGGCGTATGCGAGTTGGACGTCATGATTCCCCAGTACTACGCTGCACGTGGCTGGTCAGAAGAAGGTGTGCCATCCCCGGAAAAACTGGGTGCACTGGGGATTTCGGGCTGATCTGGAACCAGGGCGGCCCAGAATCTCGGGGCCGGGCGGCTAACGAGGCATATCCCCAGCGCGGAAGAAATTCGGGGCAGGGTTTCAGTCGAAACGCCGCGGTCGAAGCGCCGCAGTCGAAAACTGGGCTGGCGTTATTTGCGGATACCGGGAAGTGAAGGAGATTTCGCTATTTACCCTGGGCCGAATTCAGTCTTTGTCTTCGGTCGGTGGCAGTTGCTTTTCAAACTCGATCTGAATCTGCTGCAGTTCCTCGATGGCGGCATGGATATTGGAGCTGTCAATGACATTTACCTCGACGTAGTTCTTTATCATTGACAACTGCTGGCGTTCGGCACGATTTTTTCCTGACTTGAAGTCCTTCACCAGGTAAACCTGGACCGGCCTGGCGAATCCTTTTGGCGTGATTTCATCAAACTTTTCGCAATCCACGAATTCTTCCACCAGGTGGTAGGTGCTTTCTGCAATCACAATAGCATTCCGGGGCGCCAGTGCCTGCAACCGCGCTGCCAGGTTTACCGGGCTGCCCAGAACCGTGTAGTCCATACGTTGATCGGATCCGAAGTTTCCTACCGTGCAGAATCCCGTTGCAATACCCATTCTCACATTCAACCCTTTGGTGGCTCCCAGTTTCTTCCAGTGTTTCTGGAGCTGATTTGAGCGATCGATCATGGCAAGGCCCATATCTATGCATTTTAGCGCATCCTGCATGTCGCCCTCAGTTTCCGGATCGCCATAAAACACCATCACTGCATCACCGATAAACTTGTCGACGGTTCCGCCATATTTGATGGCGATGGAAGCCATCTCTGATAGATAGGAGTTGATGATGGTAGCCAGGCGTTCGGGCTCCAGGGTGTCACTCAGGTCGGTAAACTTTTCTATATCGGAGAAGAACAGGGTGAGGTTTTTTCTCGAAATACGGGATACCGTACCTTCTTCCTCCGCAAAAATACTTTCGTATACCTGGGGGGATAGATATTTTGCCAGGCGCAGGGCGAGATCTTGCAGCTGTCGACTCTTCGCTTCAATTATTTCCCGGTCCTGTATTTTCTGTTCCAGCAGCTGTTCTCGTTCGTGCCGCAACTCCCATTCTGCAGTACGATCAACAAACTGGCCCTGTATCCCGTTCAGGTAAGAAAAACTGTCATCATCGGTGCAGGTGGAGAGCAGCGAATAAACCCGGTTTTTTCCATCAATTTCAATATTGATCTGGGGGATGAGAACCCGCCCATCTTCCTTGATTCCCTTTTTGAAGTCTTCAATGAGGTCCCCGGGTACGCCCAGTTGCTGTAGAACGTCGGGAAAGTAGGCATTGGTTACATTGCCGAGCACCGGAAAAAAGGTCTTGAAATTTTCATTAACCCTGAGAATTTCAAGATTCTCGTTAGCAAAATAAGCGGCAGTTATTGCGTTTCGAAAATTAAAGAAGCTAAGGTCCAGAATAGTGCTCTGGTTAAACAGGTCTTCAATTTTCAATTTTCTATTCCGCCGTCACTGTTGAAAATCGGGATTGTGCGGCATGATCGCGTCGCCATTGTGCTTTTTTCCCTGTGATCGCTCCCCACGTTGTGACGCAATAGGGTACACAGTAAGTCAGGAAAATCTTGACCAGGGGAGGCCATTCCCCCAGCATAATTGTATCTCCATGGTTAATGGCGGCGAGCACGGTACCAACTACAAGCGCGGTTAGAAATGCCTTGCGCGGGGTGCCGTCACCCAGGGCCATTTGTGAAAAGGATGGCGGATTTTGATTGCTCTCCGCCTGCATACCGGTATTCATAGTGATCGTCTCAGCTGATTTTAACTTATCTGCCACAAAGCCCTGGAATATCTATTCTTCATCCACAAGCTGGCTACTAATACCGACGGTATTGAATCCACCATCAACGTAGGTTATTTCCCCGGTAATACCGGAAGCGAGATCTGAACCCAGAAATGCTGCGGTGTTGCCAACTTCTTCTATTGTCACGGCACGACCGAGAGGGGCCACTTTTTCGAAATGTCCAAGCATTTTTTTGAAATTTTTGATTCCCGCAGACGCAAGAGTTCGGATTGGCCCGGCGGATATGCCATTTACACGAATTCCTTTTGCGCCAAGGGACTGTGCCATATATCGAACATTAGCTTCCAGGCTGGCTTTGGCCAGGCCCATAACATTATATCCCGGCATGGAGCGGACGGAGCCAATATAGGTCAGGGTCAGCATCGAACCATTGCGGCCCTCCATCATGGGCAACGCAGCTTTGCCCATGGCGGAAAAACTGTATGAACTGATTTCGTGAGCTATATTGAACCCTTGCCGTGTCACTGCATCCAGGTACAGACCTTCAAGCTCTTCCCGGGGAGCGAAAGCAATGGAGTGAACCAGGATATCCAGGCCATCCCAGGACTTTCCCAGTTGATCAAAAAGATTGTGAATCTGTTCATCGGAAGCGACATCACAGGGCAGGACAATAGGGCAGCCCAGTTCAGCCGCCAACTTCTCTACCCTGGGTTTCATCTTTTCATTGGGGTAAGTGAAAGCGAGTTCGGCACCTTCGCGGTGCATGGCCTGGGCCACGCCCCACGCAATCGACCGGTTACTGGCTACGCCGGCGATAAGCGCCCGTTTCCCTGCAAGAAAACCCATTATTTACCTCGTCTGTTAAACTGTATGATTAGTAGAAACACAAACACTAATTTTAACAGTAATTGCATGTACCAGACATCGTGACGCAAAAACAGTTCCTGGCGATTCGGACCGATCTTGAGAATGCACAGGCAGCTGAATCACTATCCCGGTATCTCGACGCTCCTGTAATTGGCGGCGATGAACGCCGCAGTTGCGAGTACCTGCTTACCTATTGCGGCAACGAACTGACGCTTGAGTATCCCGGGCAGGGCAGATCCCTTCCCCTTGTGATTGACTACGAAGTGCGGGGCCCGGCCAGGGGCCGGAATCCGCTTGTACGCGCCATGGGAAAAGTTTCGGGAACGGTGATTGACATGACCGCAGGGTGGTGTATGGATGCCGTGCAGATTGCCAGTGCCGGATTCAGAGTGGTTGCAATGGAACGCAGCAGGCTGGTAGTTTGCCTGGTTGAGCATGCGCTTGCCAGGATTCATGATCAGGAATTGCTTTCCAGGATAAGCCTGCATTGCGGCGACAGCCTTGAACTGCTCATGGAAATGGTGAGTAAACCAGAAATAATTTATCTTGATCCCATGTATCCCCTTAAACAGAAAAGCGCTGCTTCAAGAAAAAACATTTCAATACTGCGGAAAATTGCCGGAGTGGAGGCGGGGGAGGACCATGGCCCGGACGCTGAAAAAATGATGTTGCAAAAGGCGCTGGATACGGCAACCCGCCGGGTAGTGGTTAAGCGGCCACACTACGCTCCGCCGATACATGCAGGCAAGGTGGGGGAAGTGCAAAGCAAGCTGGTCCGTTTTGATATTTACAAGCCCCAGGCTGCATGACTGCAGAGTGTTTGCATGGAAATTACTGATTCCCTTTTTGTTATAGACACACCCATGGAAGTTGGCGAGGAACTGGATATTTCTGGTGAAGAAGCTTCTCATATTTTACAGGCACGGCGAATCCGCACAGGCCAGGTTATATTCGTCACCAATGGTGCTGGCTATTGCGCCAGGGTCACCATCAGATGTGCCGATTCCGGGCAGCGTTACCTGCGGGTGAAAATTGATGAGGTCGAACACTATCCTGTTTCCAGCCCCCGCCTGGTGCTGGCGACAGCGCTGCCCAAGGGGGAGCGCCAGGCCATACTGCTGAATATGGCAACCCAGCTCGGGATGAATGAATTTATTCCCCTCGACTGCGATCATAGTGTGGTCAGGTTCCGGGAGAAAATGACGATTCGCTGGCACAGGCTGGTAACTGAAGCCTGTAAGCAAAGCCGTAATTGTAATTTCCCGGTTATCAGGTCGGGCTGCAGCCTCGACGCGCTGATTACCGCAGTCCCGGAAAAGGTACAATTCGTGGTTGGAGACAGCCACGGCGAATCCGTGGAACAAATCAGCCTGAACGGGTCTGGTGATATTGAAGCCTTTGTGCTTGTGGTCGGCCCGGAAGGCGGTTTCAGCGAGAGAGAAACAATGCTTCTGGATCAGCAAAACAGTTTAAAATTGCGTCTCAGTAACCACATACTGAGAACCGAAACTGCAGCTGTTTCGATGATTGCTGCAGTCAACCAGGCCATTTGGTCGAAATAGTAAACAAGCGGAGAATGTATGCACCCACAGAATCTGGTGTGGATTGACCTTGAAATGACCGGGCTGTCGCCGGAAAATGACCGAATAATTGAAATCGCAACCATCGTTACCGATGCGCACCTGAATATACTTGCAGAAGGCCCGGTAATGGCAGTCAAGCAGTCGTTGAAGAGACTGGCAGAAATGGATGAGTGGAATACCAAAACCCATACCGGCAGCGGCCTGGTCAACCGGGTGCGCGAATCAACCATTGACGAAAAGCAGGCTCAACAGGCCACCATAGATTTTATTTCCGGCTATGTTCCCGTCAACCAGTCGCCGCTGTGCGGAAACTCGATTTGCCAGGACAGGCGATTCCTGGCGCTTTACATGCCGGAACTGGAGTCCTACCTGCACTATCGAAATCTCGACGTCAGTTCAGTCAAGGAGCTGGTGGTGCGGTGGCGGCCGGAACTGCTGGAGGGATACAGGAAGAAGAATTCACACAAGGCAATGGATGATATCCGCGAGTCCATCGAAGAATTGAAATTCTACCGAAAAACTTTCATCAACGTTACAGTGCCCCGATAATCCTTAAGGAGTCCTGGACTTAAACTCGAAATAGATGATTTTGCGACGCTTGAAAATTATTGTTGCAATATTGATAGTTGTATTCAGCCCGAGCCTGCAGGCCGCTGCAGGTGTGGCATCCGCGCACCCGGCCGCGACCGCTGCCGGTGTAAAGATACTGGAGATGGGAGGTAATGCCTTTGATGCGGCGATCGCTGTTACTTCAACCATCGCGGTAGTAGATCCCGCTGGATCCGGGATTGGAGGCGGCGGATTCTGGTTGCTATACGATGCGGGTACTGACCGGTCGATCATGGTGGACGGTAGGGAAAAGGCGCCATTAGGGGCAACCCGTGACATGTACCTTGACGAAAACGGGGATGTCATTGCCGGGCTGTCCATAGAAGGCCCTCTGTCTGCGGGGATTCCGGGAGAACCTGCAGCACTGGTATGGCTTGCCGAGAACTATGGCTCGCTGCCCCTGGAGGTAACATTGCGACCCGCCATCGATGCGGCGAGGAACGGCTTTGCCGTCAGCGAGCGCTACCACAGCCTGGCAAAATGGCGTAAAAATCTACTCAACCGGTATCCGGCAACCGCGCAAATTTTTCTCGATGACGGCGAAGTTCCAGAGCTGGGTCACCTGATAATCCAGCAGGACCTCGCCAATACCCTGCAACTGCTCGCGGATGAGGGTCGCGATGGGTTTTACACGGGCCCCATGGCGGAATCCCTGGTGGCAGGGGTACGGGATGTGGGCGGAATCTGGTCAATGCAAGACCTCGCGAGCTACCAGGTTGTGGTACGGGAACCGGTTCAAATTGCATACCGTGATTTGCACATTACTTCTGCAGCACTTCCATCATCTGGCGGGCTGGTTCTCGCCGAAACCCTTAACATCCTGGAACATTACGACATGAATGAACTGGGTGAACCGGATTTTATGCATATCGCCGTTGAAGCCATGCGCAGGAGCTACCGGGACCGGGCGCAATACATGGGCGACAGTGACTTTGTAGATGTTCCCGTAGAGATGCTTTCGAGCATGCAGTATGCAAGCGGATTGAACCAGTCGATACGCATGGATCGTGCCAGTAACAGTCTGCACCTGGCTGCAACGTCAGGGGACAAACCTGAAGGCGAAAACACCACGCATTTTTCAGTCATCGACAAGGACGGAAACCGTGTTTCTGCAACCCTGTCAATAAACTATCCTTTTGGATCCGGGGTGGTGCCGCCGGGCACCGGCGTGCTCCTGAACGATGAAATGGATGATTTTTCGTCAAAACCGGGTTTGCCCAATGCCTACGGCCTGGTCGGGGCGGAAGCCAATGCCATTGCGCCGGGCAAACGTATGTTGTCGAGCATGAGCCCGACATTCATAGAGGATGATGAAAGGATCGCCGTGCTGGGCACACCCGGGGGAAGCCGTATCATTTCCATGGTGTTGTTGGCAATTCTGGAATTTGACCGGGGATCCAGCGCCATACGCATGGTAAATCGCCCGAGGTTTCATCACCAGTACCTTCCCGATTCAATCCAGTTTGAAAAGGATACGCTGGACACCGCAATTATCTCGGACCTGGCTAATCGTGGACACCATTTCAAGCCAATGAACCGTACCTGGGGCAACATGCAGGCGGTGATCCTCAACAAGAATACTGGAAATATCACTGCAGTATCAGACAAACGCGGCGAAGGTGAAGCCGTAGTGTTGCCGTAGTGTTGCCGCGATCAGGAGTCGCAAGGAATATATACTCGGGAAGCTGTTATCCGAAAAAGACTCCAAGCAAGGAGCCTTCAATATTCTCCAGGGTCAGAAATAGCCCAACCCCTGCAACCA
>PVMK01124533.1_pt1 | contig 21095 bp, 22 predicted proteins | sample 1853481 | NCBI WGS metagenome assembly PVMK01 (sample SAMN08533507, study PRJNA380276) | Marine sediment metagenome, whole genome shotgun sequencing project.
ATCACCCCCGATTCAGCTCCTTCACCTGGTTGTCGTCCGCCATCAGAATTTTGTCGGCCGGCCGGTTGGCAAATATACCGACCGTTACGACGCCGGGAATTTGATTGAAGCGCTGCTCCATTTCCACTGGATTGGTGATGCTCAGATTGTAGATATCCAGAACTTGATTGCCATTGTCGGTCAGGTAGTCACTGCGAAGAACAGGCTGACCACGTGCCTTGACGAATTGCCGCGAGACAAAAGAGCGGGCCATTGGGATGACCTCCACCGGCAAAGGAAACTTGCCCAACACGCCAACCCACTTTGAATCATCGATAATACAGATGAATTCGCGCGCTGCATTGGCCAGGACCTTCTCGCGCGTGAGCGCACCGCCGCCTCCCTTCATCAGATGGAAATGCTTATTGGCCTCATCAGCGCCGTCGACATACAAATCGATATTGCCGGTCTCGGAAAGCTCGGCAACCTCAAAATTCAGACCCCGCAGGCGGTCTTCTGTCGCCTTCGAGCTGGCTACGATTGTGTCGATTTTGTTGCGGACGTCAGGCAGTGCGTCGATGAAATAATTAACCGTGGTGCCAGTCCCAATTCCGAGAACAGAGCCTGGCTGGATATATTGCAGCGCCGCCAGAGCGGCCAGACGCTTCTTTTCCCCATGATTCATACAATCTCCCGAATATCATGATTCGCCGTGGCCTGAGCGCGACAGATTATACCCCTTGGTTCGCTTGCCGGTGGCGGATGTCAGCAGGAGGCGGAATAAAATATGCCCGCCATTGGCGGGCATATTCCGATGGTCATCGCCTCCTACCTGGAGGCCGCGGTAGCGCTAGCGCCGCCGCCGTGATGCCTTCCTCTTCGCTTTTTTCTTGGCCTTCTTTTTGGCCTTCTTTTTCACCTTACGCTTGGCTTTCTTTTTCACCTTGCGCTTGGCTTTTTTCTTGGCCTTACGCTTGGCTTTCTTTTTCACCTTGCGCTTGGCTTTTTTCTTAGCCTTACGCTTGGCTTTCTTTCTTCACCTTACGCTTGGCTTTCTTCTTCACCTTACGCTTAGCTTTCTTGCGCGATTTCTTGCGCACTACCTTTCGCTTTTTCGCAACCTTTCGTTTCGCCTTCTTCTTGCGCGAAACTTTCTTTCTCGATGCAGCCATAATAGTCTCCGTGTCGGGATAACCGGGCCGAGTATATACAAAGAGAAACAAAATGCTAGTAATTCAACCCGGACTCGTATAAGGAATTTTTCCTCGTTTTTAGGCTATTGACGGGGGTTTTTGACGCAAATGAAGCTGAAAGAAAAAATTGCATGCAAAAAGTTTCGAGGAAGAGTGCAAAAAGCAGTGTGAACTGCCAGTACGATCACTTAACAAGAGTAAATTTTCTTCTCCGTTACGACCGTCTGTAAGGGTATATCCCAGCTACACGCCTTAAGTTGCGGTACTTTCTGGAAATCGTACGCAAGTCCAACTAAATGCGGCCGGGTCCAACTAATACGGTGACGCATGAACCTGAAACTGCGATCGTAAAATCCGGCGCCCATTCCGATTCGGTTACCATTTTCGTCGAACGCGACGAGCGGCGTCAGCACCACATCGATTTCCTGGGGTCGAAAAAAATTCTCGGCAACCGATCGTGGCTCGGGAATTCCGTAGCGATTGCGTAAAAGTTCGGTGTCCGGACGGTACCGGGTAAATATCAGCTCTGGTCCGCGAAGCACCGGCAAAAAGACCTCGCGACCTCTATTCCAGGCCGTTCGGGTGGCAAACTGGCAATCGACTTCGCCGCCGATCGGAAAATAGCAGGCGATACGCTTTGCTCTTGCGAGCACGGGAATGCGCCACAGGAGGCCGGTAATCTCGACAGAAAGGGCCGCAACGGTTTCCGGGTCAAGCTGGTTTCTTTTCGCCTTGTTGGCCGCACGGAGGGCTTTGGTATCCATTAATGAATCGAATGACCCTTATTAATAGAAGGCGCCTCCCGCATGTGCCGTCTTGAGCCGTCGCTCTCGAACCAGAGAGATAAGGTGGGATAAGCCGTGGCAGCGCAGGCTATCCGCTTACGCGGTTGTGCACAATACTGCCGACAGACATCGTCCCGATACTAAAATTTAGGGTCGAAAGTCTTCCGGGCCCGCCTCGAACACCGCAGGAGGAACCTGGGATGGATTATACGCCGAAACGAAACTGATTAATGCGACCGGAACACTTGTAATCACCCATCGCATGCGAAACTCGAATGCCCTGATTCAGGCAGGGTGAAGGCTAGAGTTCGAGCTGTTGACCTGACTGGAGCGCTGATTCGACTCGCTCGCACATTGCGCGAACCTTGTCTTTGGCCTCGGTCTGCAGGCCATCTCCCACGCCGTAGGATACGATAAGGTCATTTGCCATGTTCAATGCGGCCATCACAGCAATTCTGTCCAGACCGACAACTTTCCCGCTGTCTCGAATTTCACGCATCTTGGCGTTCAACATTTCCGCAGAATCGACCAGCGCCTTACGTTCATCTGCCGGGCAGGAAATCTGGTATTCCTTTTCCAGGATCTTCACGTTGATGTGCGCGAACATTTCGGTCATGAGCTGTGCTCCATCGCTTTTAGCCGTCCAATCATTGCCTCGACCCGTGAACGTACCTGCTCATTCTTTTGCAGCAGGGTTGCACGTTCACCGATAAGCGCGTCCTGGCGCTGTTTAAGAGAGCGGTTTTCTTCCTTGAGTTGGTTGGTAATAACGACCAACTCGTCCAATCGCCGTTCCAGGCGCTTTAATTCCTGGCTGAAAGATTTGTCATCTGAGTCGGACATATATTGAATATAGTGTCTGTGCCGTGTCACGGTCAAATGGGCAGGAGCCGGGCAGGGTGATAATATGCGCCGAATACGCGCTGCTGAAGGTCATTGACCGACTATTGGTCAATTTAGTGAGTCATGGCATTTCAAAGGTGGCGAGAATATTCGGAGATGCCCGATCGGGTCCACCGGGTTGAAATAAATCTTTTTCCAGGCAGCGAATACCCTCTATGGTCGGTTTTGTGGAACCTACGTTTGATGCCCTCGAGGAGGCCCTGCGAAGTGCTGGCGCCCTGGGCGAGACTGCGGAAATTCACGGTGAATTTTGTGGATTGGTTTGCCTGATGGGCCAGGACGCGGTGGCGCCGTGGAGCGCAGGGGTCAACGAAGGCGCAAATTCCCAGGAGATGGTGGGCCTGTTGGAGGCGCTGGCAGACCAGACATGGAAATCACTGGATGAAGGGAATATGAATTTTACGCCGTTATTGCCGACCGATGATGCGGCCCTGGAATTTCGGGCAGATAGCCTTGGTCTTTGGTGTCAGGGATTTGTTCACGGACTGGGGGTTGCCGGAGCACAGGACGATATCAATCCGATTTTCAAAACAGGCGTGACCCGGGATATCGTCGGTGATTTTAGTGAAATCACTCGCGCGGCATTTGCCGAGGAAGAAACCGAAGGCGAAGGCGAGGCGGCGTATATGGAACTCGTCGAGTATGTCCGCGTTAGTGTGCAGCTTGTCTTCGAGGAATTGCACGGGCTTAGAACCGGCCCTGCGGGGGCTGCGGCACATTGAGAGGGACAGCTTGAATCAAAAGGAATTTATCAGGCGTCGGCGGCAGCTGATGCGGATGATGGGCAAAGGCAGTATCGCGATCATTCCGGCTTCCGGCACCAAGATACGTAATCGTGATGTCGAGTATTTTTACAGGCAGGACAGCGATTTTTATTATTTAACGGGCTTTGCCGAACCGCAATCCATCGCGGTGCTGATGCCGGGCCGCGAGAGCGGTGAGTACGTCCTGTTTTGCAGGGAACGGGACTCACAACGTGAGATATGGGATGGAGCGCGGGCTGGCACGATCAATGCTGTCGAGGCATACGCCGCTGATGACGCGTTTCCGATCTCGGATATCGACGATATCTTGCCGGGCCTGATCGAACAGTGCGAGCGGGTGTATTACACGATGGGGGTTTATCCGGATTTCGATCAGCGGCTGATCGGCTGGGTGTCTACATTGCGGGAGCGGGGAGGCTCCGGCGGACACGCGCCAGATGAGTTCATCACGCCCAGCCATATTTTGCACGATTTGCGGTTGTATAAGAGTCGCTCGGAAATCAGCGCGCTTCGCAAATCGGCGAAAATCGCCGTAAGAGCCCACAAACGCGCAATGGGCGTCTGCCGACCCGGAATGCACGAGTATGAGCTAGAGGCCGAACTTCAGCACGAGTTCAGGCGCAATAACACACGTGCGGCCTATTTGCCGATCGTGGGGTCCGGCCCGAATGGATGTACCCTTCATTACATCGATAATGACCGCCAGATGCAGGACGGAGATCTGGTGCTGATTGACGCCGGCTGCGAATTTGATTATTACGCTTCCGATGTCACCCGAACCTTTCCGGTGAGCGGCCGCTTTACCGACGAGCAGCGCACAATCTATGACATTGTTCTGGAAGCTCACACTGCGGCGCTGGAATGTATTGCCCCTGGGCGCCATTGGAACGAAGCCCATGAAGCGGCCCTCAAAGTGATCACACGCGGTCTGCGGCGCGTCGGTCTATTGCAGGGACGGTTGCCGAAATTGATTCGAGACGGCGATTATCGGCGTTTTTTCATGCATCGGACGGGACATTGGTTGGGGATGGACGTGCACGATGTCGGCGATTACAAGGTTTCCGAGCATTGGCGCATGCTTGAACCGGGCATGGTCATGACCGTCGAACCGGGAATTTACATTGCCGAAGAGGGTCGCGGTGTTCCAAAGCGCTGGCGGGGGATCGGTATCAGAATAGAGGACGATGTCCTCGTGACCAAAACCGGGAATGAGGTCTTGACACGCGATCTGCCACGGGCGCCGGAAGAAATCGAGGCGATGGTTGGTATTCATGGGTAATCGCACGCCACTGTTTGATCGACACGACGCGGCAGGCGCCAAAATCGTGGATTTCGGCGGCTGGGATATGCCGTTGCATTACGGATCGCAAATTGATGAACATCATGCCGTCCGAAAATCGGCGGGTCTGTTCGATGTTTCTCATATGACCGTCGCTGACATCGTGGGTCAGGATGCGCGCGCATATCTCGAGCATTTGCTGGCAAACGATGTGGGTAAACTGACAACATCGGGCCGCGGTCTCTACAGTTGTATGCTGAATCCCGCGGGTGGCGTCGTTGATGACCTGATCGTCTATCGCACGGCTGAAGACGATTATCGCCTGGTCGTGAATGCCGCCACGCGTGACAAGGACCTCGCGTGGATGGCTGCCCGGGCCGGTAACTTTTCGGTCGAGGTGCAGGAAAAAGCAGACCTGATCATGCTGGCGGTGCAGGGGCCGCTGGCTCGTGAACGTGCCGCGGCACTTCTGCCCGAATCGATTTCACAGGTGGCCCTTGCGTTGAAGCCGTTTCATTGTGCTCTCAATGGTGAGTTTTTTATCGCCCGCACCGGGTATACCGGCGAGGATGGGTGGGAAATAGTCCTCGATATAGAGTCGGGAAAACGTTTCTGGGATGCGGCTTGCACGAGCGGCATTGTGCCCTGTGGGCTGGGTGCCCGCGATACGTTGCGGCTGGAGGCCGGCCTGAATTTGTACGGGCAGGATATGAACGAATCCACTTCACCGCTCATTTCAGGACTCGGGTGGACCGTAGACATGCAATCGGAGGCGCGCGATTTTGTGGGCCGAGCGGCGCTGCAGGCAGAAAAACTGGAGGGCGCCAGCGAAAAATTGGTGGGCCTGATTCTTGATGATCGCGGTATCATGCGCCATGGTCAGCGCGTCGTTACTGACGCCGGGGACGGCATCGTGACCAGCGGAGGCTTTTCGCCGACGATTCAGTGTTCTATTGCATTGGCAAGAGTGCCCAGCGAAGCCGCTGACCAGTGTGAGGTTGAAATAAGAAATGGCATGCGCGGCGCGCGGATTGTTCGACCGCCATTCGTACGTAAGGGAGTCATAAGTATATGAGCGACATACCGCGGAACCTGAAATATTCGCGAGAACATGAATGGGTCGAGCTTGATAGCGACGGATTGGCCGTAGTCGGTATTACCGATCATGCCCAGGAAGCGCTCGGAGAAATGGTCTATGTCGAGGGACCGGAAGAAGGGCAATCTTTCACACGAGGCGACGCCTGTGTGGTAATCGAATCGGTCAAGGCTGCCTCGGATGTCTATGCGCCGGTTGCGGGTGAGATCGCAGCCTTCAACGAAAAACTAAATGATGAGCCAGAGCTCGTGAACCAGAACCCTTATTCCGATGGCTGGCTGATTAAATTGCGCCTGACTGATCCGTCTGATCTGGACGAGTTACTCGATGCCGAGGCATACGCGCAGTTTCTCGCCGAATCTGAAGCCTGAAGTCCCGTGCCGTTTATTCCTCACACCGAGCAAGAGATTGCCGAGATGCTCACGACAATTGGCGTGGGCGACACCGCAGTGCTGTTTGATGAGATTCCGGAAAATCTGCGTATAGATGGATTTTCGAAATTACCGCCGGGGTTGACGCAGGACGGCCTGACCGAAGCCGAGGTTTCCGTGTTAATGCGGGCTCGGGCCACGAAAGATGGGCGGGCGGTGTCATTCATCGGCGCTGGCGCTTACGAACACTACATACCGGCGGCTGTGTGGGATCTTGCTACCCGCGGCGAATTTTATAGCGCATATACCCCCTATCAGGCCGAAGCCAGCCAGGGCACGTTGCAGCTGATTTATGAATACCAATCGATGATGGCTGCGTTGACCGGCCTCGACGTTTCCAACGCATCTCTGTATGACGGGGCCACGGCATTTGCAGAGGCGTGCCTGATGGCCGTCAGGGGAAACCGGAAATCGACGTCGAAGCGTATTCTCGTCAGCCAGGGTATCAGCCCGGTCTATCGGGAGGTTGCGCAGAACATTATTGCGGGCCAGAAAATCGAACTCGTCGAGGTGCCGCTGAAACACGGGCGCACCGATTTCGTTGCCCTGGAGCAATATGACGGTGAAGATTTCGCCGCGGTGTGTCTGCAGCAGCCCACATTTCTCGGCACCATCGAAGAGCCCGATGCGATCGCGGAATGGGCGCATGCGCGCGACCAATTGATGATCGGCATCTGCAATCCGCTGAGCCTCGCGCTATTGCGGCCGCCGGGCGACTGGGGCCAGGCGGGTGCCGATATTACCTGTGGTGAAGGGCAGCCACTGGGTATACCGGTGTCATCGGGCGGGCCTTACTTCGGCTACATGGTGTGTCGAACTGCTTTGATGCGCCAGATGCCCGGTCGAATCGTCGGTCGGACGGTGGACCTGGAGGGTAAAACCGGATTTACCCTGACCCTGCAAGCGCGCGAACAACACATACGACGTTCGAAAGCGACCTCGAATATATGTACGAACCAGGGCCTCATGGTTACGGCCGCGACGATTCACATGTCCTTGATGGGTAGCGAGGGACTGCGCCGCACGGCACTGCAATGTCACGCGAACACGGCGGCATTGGCGAGTGGATTAGCCAGCCTTCCCGGGGTCTCGCTCGCGTTCGACACGTTTTTTCACGAGGCGGTGTTAACTTTCGACCAGCCGGTCACGCCGCTGATCGATAGGCTCGCGCGGCAGAATATTCTTGCCGGTGTCGATGTGTCCGCACACTACCCGGAGCTCGGCAATGCGTTGCTGGTTTGCGCTACAGAGGTTCGCACGCAGGAGCAGATCGATGCGTACGTCGAGAGCATGAAAACCATACTGAAGAATCCCAAGGTGGCCTGAGTCAAATGTCAGAGCCTGTTATTTTTGAATTATCCGTGGCCGGGCGACGGGCGCCCACTCATGCGCCGGGTGACAGGCCAGCTACCGGGCTGCCTGAAACAGCGCTGCGATCAACGCCGCCGACGTTGCCCGAAGTGTCCGAATTGCAGACGGTAAGACACTTTACGCGACTGTCGCAATTCAATTTCTCCATCGATACACATTTTTACCCGCTCGGGTCTTGTACGATGAAGTACAACCCGCGGGTCTGTAACCGGCTCGCGATGCTTCCGGAATTTATCGAGCGGCATCCGTTGGGTTCGCTGGAGCACGGCCAGGGATTTATGCAATGCATGTTCGAATTGCAGGAGATGCTCAAGGCCGTGACCGGCATGACCGGAGTCTCGTTGACGCCGATGGCTGGTGCACAGGGCGAGTTCGCTGGTGTTGCAATGATTACGGCCTATCATCGATCCCGCGGCGATGATCAACGGACTCAGATTATTGTGCCCGACGCGGCCCACGGCACGAATCCGGCCACGGCGACCATGTGTGGATGCGAGGCTGTCGAAATTCCAACCGGTCCGGACGGCGACGTCGACCTCGACGCACTGCGTATAGCCGTTGGGCCAGAGACTGCCGGCATCATGTTGACGAACCCGTCGACACTGGGCGTGTTCGAACGTCAAATTTGCGAGATTGCGGACATCGTGCATGGCGCTGGAGGGCTGTTGTATTACGACGGGGCGAATCTGAATGCGATTCTTGGTCGTGCACTGCCCGCGAAGATGGGATTCGATGTCGTTCATATCAATCTGCACAAGACCTTTTCGACTCCGCACGGCGGTGGTGGCCCGGGATCTGGCGTCGTCGGCGTCAATGATCGCCTCAAGCCCTTTCTACCGATACCGATTGTCGGGCACGCAGTCGAGAACGGAGAGAATCGTTATTTCTGGCTCACCGAGTCCGACGTTCCGCAAAGTATCGGGCGCCTGTCAGCGTTTATGGGTAATTCGGGCATCTTGCTGCGTGCCTATGTCTATATGAGTATGCTCGGCGCGAACGGCATGTGCCGCGTGTCGGAATTCGCGACGTTGAATGCGAACTACCTGATGGCGAGGCTCGCAGCCGCGGGTTTCGAGATCGCGTACCCTGCGCGTCGTGCGAGCCATGAGTTTATCGTTTCCCTGAAAGGTATCGCCCGGGAGACCGGAGTCATTGCCATGGATTTTGCGAAGGCGCTGCTTGATCGCGGATTTCATGCGCCGACGACATACTTTCCGATGCTGGTCCCCGAATGCCTGCTGATCGAACCCACCGAAACTGAAACCAAGCAGGAGCTGGATGCTTTTGCCGACGCTCTTATAGAGATACGAGACCTGGCACGTTCCAATCCTCAGTCGGTCAAAGACGCGCCCGTGACCCTGCCAGTGCGACGGCTGGACGACGTGCGTGCCGCCAGGCAGCCGGACCTTGCCTGGCATCCCGCTTCCAAATAGGAGAATTTAATTGTCTGCGCTTATTTGTGGGTCTATGGCCTATGACAACATCATGGTGTTCCCCGGACGGTTCAAGGAGCATATCCTGCCCGATCAATTGCATATTCTGAACGTCTCCTTTCTCGTGCCGGAAATGCGCAAGGAGCTCGGTGGGTGTGCCGGAAACATCGCCTACAACCTGCGTTTGCTGGGCGGTGAGCCACTGATCATGGCAACCGCAGGTCAGGATTTCGATGCCTATCGAAAGCGCCTGGCCGAACAGTCGCTCGATGAACGTTTCATCACGGTCGTAGACGACACGCTGACGGCCCAGGCTTACATCACGACCGATCTGGATGATAACCAGATCACAGCGTTTCATCCCGGCGCGATGGATCATTCACATGTGAACCGGGTTCCAACCGATGCCGGCATAGAGATCGGCATGATTTCTCCGGATGGCCGGCAGGGCATGGTCGAGCATGCGGCGCAATTTGTGGATGCGGGAATCCCGTTTATTTTCGATCCGGGTCAGGGGTTGCCGATGTTCGACGGCGATGAACTCAAACATTTTGTCGATCAGGCCACCTGGGTGGCGGTTAATGACTACGAGGGTCAATTGTTGAGCGAGCGCACCGGCTGGTCCGTCGAGGAAATTGCCGGACAGGTTGACGCGCTGATCATCACTCGCGGGGGATCCGGATCGACAATTTATGCAGAAGGAAAGCGAATGGATATTCCGTCTGTGACACCGGAGGCGATTCTGGACCCGACCGGATGTGGAGACGCGTACCGCGCCGGATTGTTGTTCGGGATTACTCGCGGACTGTCGTGGGAAGATACGGGCCGGTTGGCATCCGTGTTAGGTGCGGAAAAAATCGCCCACCGGGGGACCCAAAACCATCGGTTCACCAAAAAAACCCTGGCTCAGCGCTTCGAGGTGGCCTTCGGGCATGCGATTTCTCTTTAAGCTTTTGGCCGGGCTTTCGGCCGGGTTCGTCGTTTCGGGCCCGATCGGCGTGATCGCCGCGCCGGCCGTCGAATCCGATTCGCAGGCCTGGCGCGGGACATTGGAACGAATATCCACCGGCGTTGTATCGATCAAGATCGACAGTACACGTGCATTCGATACGGAGTGGAACCAGAGCAGCCAGGCAACCGGGTTCGTGGTCGACGCTGAGCGCGGACTGATCCTGACTAACCGGCATGTCGTGACACCGGGGCCGGTGCGGGCCGAAGCCCTGTTCACGAACCAGGAAGAGGTCGAGCTGGCCGCGGTCTATCGCGACCCGGTACATGATTTCGGGTTTTACCAGTACGATCCATCGAAGCTTCGGTATATCGAGCCCGCGGAGCTGTCATTGGAGCCCGAGTCCGCGAAGGTCGGCCGGGAGATTCGGGTCGTCGGCAATGATGCCGGCGAGCAGTTGTCATTTTTGTCCGGCACGATCGCGCGCCTCCGGCGTCCGGCACCGGACTATGGCCGTGGCCATTACAACGATTTCAATACCTATTACCTGCAGGCGGCATCCGGCACTTCGGGCGGTTCGTCGGGTTCCCCGGTCGTCGATATTGCCGGCAATGTCGTTGCGCTTAACGCAGGCGCCAGTAGCCACGCGGCGTCCAGCTTTTTCCTGCCACTGGATCGCGTACAGCGTGCGCTGGAATTGATTCAGGCCGGGGCTCCCGTCAGTCGCGGCACGCTGGCGACCGTGTTCAGACACCAGGCTTTTGACGAGTTGCGGCGCTTGGGATTGCGGGAGGAAACCGAAGGCGCGATCCGGCAGCAGTTTCCAAAACAGACGGGAATGCTCGTCGTTGAGGAGATCATTCCGGGGGCCGTCGCCGACGGTGTATTGAAAGTCGGCGACATTCTCGTACAGGCGAATGGCGACTACGTGACCGATTTCGTTCCACTCGAGACGATTCTGGACGGACATGTCGGCAAGACCGTGGCACTGACGATTGAGCGGAATGGCGATGTCCTCGGGATAGACATCGATGTGCTCGATCTGCATGAGATCACGCCGATGGAATATATTGAGTTTGGTGATTCCCTCGTGCACAACCTGTCTTATCAGCAGGCGCGGCACCTGAACAAGGGCATCGAGGGCGTCTACGTCGCTAATCCGGGCTACGTGCTCGGTAATGCCGGAATGGGGCGTGGCAGCGTGATCGTTGCGGTCGACGATCAGGCCATAGAGACGATAGATGATTTCGAGACGGCGTTGGCCGGGCTGGCCGACCGAGATCGCGCGGCAGTGCGTTTTTATTCCTTCGAAGATTCGGTCACGACCAAATTGCAGACGATCATCATGGACCGGCGCTGGTTCCCGGTTCAACGCTGCCGGCGGGACGATACGACCGGGCTTTGGCCCTGTCATGCACTTGACCCGGGCCCGCCCGCGGAGCCAGCGGAACCGGCTACGGCGAGTTTCGTCCAGCACCGTGATCGCCGCATGCAGGCTATTGCACCTTCCCTTGTCATGGTCAATTACGACATGCCCTACACGTTATCGGGGATTTCCGAGCGGCGTTATTACGGCACCGGTTTAATCGTCGATACCGAACAGGGTTTGGTGATCGTCGATCGCAACACGGTTCCGGAAGCGATGGGAGACGTGCGCATTACCTTCGCGGGCGAGTTGGAAGTCGTCGGCAACGTAAAATACATACATCCGACGCATAACATTGCTGTCGTGTCCTATGATCCCGAATTGATCGGAGATACTCCGGTCCGCGCGGCGAAACTGAACACCCGTATTCCCGATCCGGGCGAGAAACTCTGGGTGATCGGCCTCTACAGCGACAACAAGCCGGTCTACCAGGCGAGTGAGCTCGCGTCGATCGAGCCGGTTAATTTGCCATTATCGCGCACGATGCGATTCAGGGAGGCGAACCTCGATACGCTGGACCTGATCAACGCTCCGGAAAATATTGACGGGGTTATCGTCGACTCCAAAGGTGCGGTCGTCGCCAAATGGTCGAGTTTCGCATTCGAACTCGGCGGCGAATTGCACCAGGAGAACAGGGGTATCCCGTCGGAAATGCTGGTAGAGGCGCGTGACCTTGCCCGTGATGCGGGATTGCTCCACTCGATCGAAGTGGAATGGCGCCAGTTGCCACTGTCTGCCGCCAGGAATCTTGGCCTCGATGCAGAGTGGGTCAAACGATTACAGGTGCACGATCCCGAACGGCGGCAAATTCTGTCTGTCGTTCGAACCGTCGCGGGATCCCCGGCCGCGCAGAAACTGCAGACCGGCGATTTGTTGCTCACTATCGATGGCACGCCGGCGACGCGTTTCCGCGAAGTCGAGCGCGCCGTGCAGCGTGACGCGGTCGACTTGCAAGTGCTGAGGAACGGGAAAGTCGAGTCGATCAGTCTGGCCACCGTTGCACTGGATGGCCAGGGTGTGCGCCGCGCTACAATGTGGGCTGGAGCATTATTGCAGGCGCCCTATCGCGACATGGCCGCGCAGCGAGCGGTCGAGCCGTATGGTGTATACGTCTCGTTTTTCGCATATGGATCGCCCGCATCTCGTTTCGGGCTTTATGCCGGGCGCCGAATTATCGAAGTAGACGGGATCGCAACGCCTGATATGGACCGGTTTCTTGAGATCGTTGCCAACCGGGCGGATCGGGAATCGGTTCGCCTGACTACCGTAACCTGGAATAATGCGGTCGATGTCCTGACGCTGAAACTCGATCAGACTTACTGGCCGGCTTACGAGATACTCTACGATTCGGAGGGCTGGCACCGGACGGCCGTGGATTAATCCATTCCGGTCACCCCGGCCCCGATTAATTCGGTGGGGGTTTCCAGGCTGCCAAGGCGACCAGAATCCATCCGACCATAAAACTCGTGCCGCCCGTCGGCGCGATTTGACCGATTGAATCCGAGACACCCAGCACATCCAGGTAAATGCTGCCGGAAAACAGAAAAATTCCGGCAATAAAGATCCATCCGGCAATTTTGAGTAAAGTCGACTGACCGAGTGGTCCGGCGAGGCAGGCGACCACTATCAGACCCAGGGAATGATAGGACTGCATTTGCACAGCCCAGCCCCAGGATTGTTGCTTTGATTGGGTGATCGTATCAGCGAGGCCATGCACGCCATAGGCACCGAGCATGGCGGCTACGGCCAGGGACAGCGCGCCGAAGATGATAAAGGTCCGGTTGATCATCGTCATGGTTACAAGTCACCTGGTGTCAGGCGGTACCGCGGAACATTCAACGGATACGTCAAATCGCATCATAGGGGGCAGGGTGGATGCGTCAAGACGTCAGATCGAGACCCAGGCAAGCGGAGACGCTGCACGAGATGCTAAAATAGCGCCCCGACAAGGACGTTGGGTATATTGAAGAATGTTGCGTAGCGTGATTTATATTGCCGTTTTCGCCGCCGGTACTTTTGCCGGGGGTATTTTCCCGAGCTACAGTTTTCAGTATCAGCATACGCTTGATGCACAGCTGCATCAGGTCGCCGCGGATTTAGCCCTGTTTCAAGACATCGCTGACCGCTATCATGAAGGTAGTCTGGCCACGCTCATTCAGTATCATCTGGATAGTGAAGACCCGACGTTTCACGACGAGGGGATAGCGATACAGAGCATGGTCGCCGATCAGACGCGCCTCGCCGAGGCGAGCGCCGCTTTTGGGTTGTCTTTTTTTGAGCAAGCGCTATACCTTTACCAGAATGGCGATCCTGAGCTGGAAAGGTCAACGTGGGATAACTACACGCCGGCGCTGGTCGCGACCGAACAGGCGCTGATATTCGCCCTTTCGATAGGTCTGATTTTTAGCGTGGCATTTTACCTGTTATCAATAATTGTCCGGCTTATCGTCTAGACACTACGCAACAAGAAATATGAGAAAAATTGGTTTTCTAATTGTCCGACTGTCCTTTGCCTTTGTTGTCGGCACGTTGATCAATATATCGATGGCGTTGGGCCAGGAGCTGGAGCCATTTCCCACCAACCGCATCACGGAATCGCAGTGGCAAACCTATTTTTACAAGGTACAGAATTTGCACGGCGATTCTGTTCAGCAGGCGCGCCCGCAACACCTGGTCATTTTCAAGGACCGCGAAACCGTCACGACATGGACCTTTACCCAACTCGGGCACCCGGCACATCCGTCGTGGATAGCGCGTCGGCTTATCGTTAACGGCGACGCTTCGAGCATCCGGCAGGTCGGTTATTTTGCGGGCGACGATGCGCCATTCATGGCCTTTTTTCAGGAACAGCTGGAACTGAACAAAAAAATTGACCAGAATCTCTGAAAGATTAAACAGACTGTGTTGTTGAGACAAATTACAGATGTCTACATTATCTATCCTCATCCCCGCCTACAATGAAGAAAAAACGATTCAGAGAATTCTCGATAAAGTCAGGGATGTAGAATTAGTCGGAAATTTTTCGAAGCAGCTGGTCATTGTTGATGACTGCTCGACCGATAACACCGAAAAGATAATTCAGGAGTACGTCGCCCGCTTTCCGGATTCAGATATATCGTTTTTTAAACACGATGTGAACCGGGGTAAGGGGGCCGCATTACATACCGGTATTGAGAATGCCACCGGAGACTATATTGTCATTCAGGATGCGGATCTCGAATATGATCCACAGGAGCTAAATTTATTGCTTAAACCGGTCGTCGATGGCTTTGCAGACGTGGTTTATGGTTCCCGGTTCATGGGCGGACGGCCACACCGAGTCCTGTTTTTCTGGCATACGATCGGCAATCGATTCTTGACGATGCTTTCAAATGCTTTGACTGATATGAATCTTACTGATATGGAAACCTGTTACAAATTGATCAAAGCCGATTTATTGAAAAGCATGAGACTCGAAGAGAGCAGATTTGGTTTTGAGCCGGAAGTGACTGCAAAGATCGCGAGAAGAGCAAAGACGGAGAATATCAGGATATATGAAGTCGGCATCTCCTATTATGGAAGGACCTATGCGGAAGGAAAAAAAATACACTGGAAAGACGGTTTCCATGCGATTTTCTGTATCTTCAAATACAATTTATTTTCTAAGTAATTTTCACAGTGGCGGAATTTATAAGAAAGTGGCGCGATCAGGTCGCGGGCGCTGCACTCTTTACCGTTGCTGTAATTCTGTTTTTCCCGACAACGTCATTTGACTTCCAGGTCACGTGGGACGATGGAGCCTACGTGTTGAATAATCCCCACATTACGGGGTTTACACTCGCGAATCTGATCAGTCTTTTCGACCGGCCGTATGTAGGATTGTACAACCCGGTTCAGATGTTGACCTATATGGTTGACTATAAGGTCTGGGGACTGGATCCGTTCGGATATCACCTGTCTAACGTTCTGATTCATTCTGCGAACGTTGTCCTGGCATTTTTCGTCCTGCACCGACTGACAGGCGAATTCATGCTCGCTTTTTTTGCAGCATTGATGTTCGCCGTGCATCCACTCAATGTCGAGAATATTGCCTGGATCGCGGAGCGTAAGACCCTCGTTTCAGCTTTCTTCGTTTTGGCATCGCTGTTGTTTTATTTGCGCTATCGAGCCTCGGGTCATGGGAGGCGAGGGAGCTACGCCGTTTCTCTGGTGTTGTTTCTTTTTGCCGTGTTCGCCAAAGGAACCGTGATGGGTTTATCGATGGTATTGCTGTGCCATGAGGGGCTGTTCCGAGAAAAGGGCGAGCGCAATTTTCGTCACCTGATTCCATTTGTCGTCATCTCACTGTTGGCTGCGGGTGCGACGCTCTGGGCTACGTTAGGTACGAAGGTCGTTGGCGGAGGGTTGGACATCACACCGGAATTTCTGTTCGGCCGGGTGTATCCCACGATGTTACCCATCTGGTGGGAATATATTCGCCTGCTAATTTTTCCCACCGGATTGAGCGCTTATTACATCCCGATCGTTAGGGGCTCTTTTTTTGACCCGGTCGTCTTGGCAGCGATTCTGGGTTGGATCGTCGTGCTGGAGCGAATTTTTTTCCGGGCATCACGCCAGGTGAAATTCTGGTTTTTATGGGCGGTGTTTTTTTTCGCACCGACATCGGGCTTGATTCCGTGGGTCGTTTATTATGCTGATCGATATATGTACCTGCCCGGAATCGGTTTCTATGTGATGGCGGGAATGGGTGCGACCTGGATGTATCGCCGGTTTACGGTGAATCGGCCGAAATCGGAGGTGACCGGAAACCGGGTCGCGTTGATCGGTATGGCAGCGATCGCGTTCGTTTACGGTAGCCTTGCTTATCAACGCTCGGCAGTTTGGGAAACGGAGTTGACCCTGTGGCAGGATACAACGGTCAAATCGCCGGAATTTTCGGACGGTCACCTGAACCTCGGTGCTGCTAATTTGCGCGCCGGCCGGCTCGATGAGGCCGAGACCGCCTACCGCCGTGCCCATGAGTTGGGTAATCCAAAGGGTGAAGTCGGACTGTGGGCGGTTGACGAAAGGCGGCGACGGCAACCCTGAGACATGTCCGATATCAAGTCATATATTCGCCGGGCTTTAGACTGCTGACTTTGGCCTGCTAGACTGGAGAATTAAAGTGACCTTGATAAGGTCAGATTTCCGAGACGAGGTCAATCGGTTGGAACAACGTAAATTAGGCAATACTGACCAACAGATCTCGGCCATAGGGCTGGGGTGTATGGGTCTTGTGGGCTGGTATGGTGAGCGTGATGATGCGGAAGCCGCGGCAACGGTTCACCGCGCACTGGAAATCGGCGTTACTCATCTGGATACGGCCGCCGTTTATCAGGACGGTCAGAATGAGCGTTTCGTCGGCACTTGTATCAAGGGGCAGCGCGATGGCGTTTTCCTGGCTACGAAATGCGGCATGGAACGATCTCCAGAAGGCAAAATCCAGGTTGATACCCGACCCGATGTCATTCGTAAGTCATGCGATGCGAGTCTGCAACGTTTGGGGACCGACCATATCGACCTGTTTTACCTGCATCGAATTGATCCAGTCGTGCCGATTGAAGAATCCATGGGCGCCATGGCGGAACTCGTCGACGCTGGCAAGGTCCGGTTCGTTGGCGTTTCCGAGGCCAGTCCCGCGACTTTGCGCCGGGCGCACGATACTCATCCCGTAGCAGCGTTACAGAGTGAATTGTCGCTGTGGTCCGAACGGTCCGCGCAGCCGGCACTCGACACCTGCAGAGAGCTGGGAATTGCTTTTATTGCTTATAGCCCGCTGGGGCGTGGATTTCTGACCGGTGCAATGAAGAATATTGCTGATTTGCCCGAAGGTGATACGCGTAAAATTTTTCCTCGTTTCCACCGGGATAATATAGCCGCTAATATTGCGGCTGCGGAACAGCTCACGGAATTTGCGAAAACCATCAACTGCACCGCGGCTCAATTGGCGTTGGCCTGGGTTTTGGCCAAGTGGGACGGTGTGCTGGCCATCCCGGGGACGAAGAAACGTAAATATATTGAAGAAAATGCCGCGGCTGCGGCCATCGAGTTGACCGACGCAGATTTGCAGGAGATTGCCAGGAAGTTGCCCGAAGATCTCGTGCAAGGGCAGCGTTATCCGGAGATCATGATGGGCACTTTAGATTTGTAACTGGTAAAAAATGGGGGCAAGCTTTACGGGCCCTTTCAGTTGATTTTTCGAGGAGGCTAAAACAATGACAACATTACAGGAACGCATTGGGAATGAGCGCCGTCGATTACGTGCGGTACGTCAGAACATGATCGCGGCAATAGAGCAGGGGTCCGGTGGAGAAGAGGCGTATGTTCCGTTTTATATTGCCGCTGCAGACTATATCGATGCGACCATGCAACGTGTTCATGCACAGGATATACGAATGGGCGACATGATTCGGGAGAAAGCCGAATCCGTTGATGCGGGTGTCGAGAAAGCGCTGGCAGAACTCGATGAGCGGCTGCAGGGTGCGAAGGAGCATTTGAAGCCATTTCTTGCCGCGCGAGATGCACTGAAAAAAGAAGGTCATGCGGCGCTTGAACGGTTCGAAAAAGCCGGCAAGGCATACTCCGATTTTGTTGTGGCCAATATGGGCCACCATGGGGCGACTTCTGATCTAAGCGTCAAGCTTTTTTCGACCACCGACTGGGAATATATGGCCGCCATCACGGATGACGAAATTGAACGCGAGGCGAGTTTGTTCGATAGTGTTCAGGGCCGTATTCCGGGCAGTTTGAAAATTATCAGCGATTAACCTGCCTTCCGACCTTATCCTGGCGTATCAGCGGGTACCTCTGCAAGCAGGGGACTTTGCAGCCAGCTGTACTATGTGGCGTAATCACGGCCCATGCATCTCCTGAAACTTTATTACGAGCGGCTAATCATCGGCCGCCCTGTTTTGACCCTGGTGGGTATTGGGGTTGTCGTCGCTTTTTTCGCTTTTTTTGCGCAGAATTTCAAACTTGATGCGTCCTCGGATTCGTTGTTGCTGGAAGACGATCAGGACCTGCGGTATTTGCGTGCAATCCGAGCCCGTTACGGCTCGGATGATTACCTGGTCGTCACCTATACAACCGATAACGACCTTTTTGATCCTGATACCTTGGCGCATATCGGCCAACTTCGCGACGAGCTCGCGGCGATCGATGGTATTTCGAGAGTTATCAGCTTGCTCGACGTACCGCTGATCAACAGTCCACGCATATCATTGCAAGAGCTGCAGAAGGATGTGCCAACGCTGCTTAGTCCGCGAACGGACAGGGCGCTCGCGCGCACGGAGCTGACGAGCAGTCCACTATATCGTGAGCTGGTCATGAGCCGGGACGGCCATACGACTGCGCTGCTCGGCACGTTTACGAAAAACCCTCGATATGAAGCGCTCCTGAGCGAGCGTGATGAAATTCGTGTCAAGCGGTTGATCGGCGAGATCTCGACCGATGATCGGCAGAAACTTCGTGAATTGGATCAGGTTATAAAGAAACAGCGTGCGGTCCGCATGCAACAGCAGCAGAAAGACATCGGTACCATCCGCAGTATTCTCGATCGCTACCGCGACCGGGCGGAAATCCGGCTTGGTGGTCTGCCGATGATCGTCGCGGACATGCTCGACTATATCCGCCATGACGTCATCGTTTTCGGAATCAGTATTCTGATTTTCCTGGTTGTGTTGCTCACTGCGATCTTCGTTCGACCGCGGTGGGTGATTCTGGCGATGCTGAGTTGTTTTGCGTCGGTGATTCTGATGACCGGATACCTGGGCTTGACCAACTGGCCCGTCACAGTGGTATCGGCCAATTTCGCTGCCTTACTGCTGATTTTTTCGCTGTCCATTACCGTGCACCTGATCGTGCGGTATCGCGAATTACATAGTAAAAATCCGGAGCAGGATCAGCGTTGGCTGGTCACGCATACGGTGCGCGATAAATTTGTGCCTGTCTGTTCACCGCAGTGACGACTATGGTGGCTTTCGCTTCTTTTATCGTCAGCGATATACGGCCGGTCATCGATTTTGGGTGGATGATGACGATCGGCCTGGCCGTGGTCATGGTCGTTGCATTTACGCTGTTCCCGGCAGGACTCATGTTGCTCGTGCCGCGGGCACCTCAGCGCCTCGGAGCGGCCACCGGCTCTATCACCGGATTTCTCGCTGACTTGATTCATAAATGGCCGGCTGGCGTCTTTCTGGCTTATGGCGTCATTGCGGTTGTGAGTGTAATGGGCATCACCCGGATATCGGTGGAAAACCGGTTCATCGATAATTTCAAGGACACGACCGAAATTTACCGCGGCATGGTGACCATTGACCAGAAATTGGGCGGCACGACGCCGCTCGATGTCATTCTCGAGGCCGATATGGCCTTTTTTGAGCCCGAGGACGAGTTCTTTGAGGACGACGAGTTTGACGATGAATTTGGCGATGAATGGGAAGATGATTTCGCGGTGGATGAAGGCGATCTGGGATCGAGCAGTTACTGGTACAACATGTATCAGTTAGAGATCGTCAGAGAGGTTCACAAGTATCTCGAGAGTCTCCCGGAAACCGGAAAAGTGTTATCGATGGCGACTACGATTGATACGCTGCAGATCATAAATGATGAACAGCCGTCGACCTTCTGGCTATCGGTGCTTTACAAGCGTTTGCCTGATGCCGTGAAATCCACGTTGTTCGATCCCTACATGTCCAGCGACGGAAACCAGATGCGATTCTCGATTCGCGTATTTGAGTCGGATCCAAATCTGAACCGTAAGGAATTATTGACAACGATCAGATCTCACCTCGTCGATGAGATGGGATTCGCGCCTGAAAGAGTACATCTGACCGGTATGCTGGTGCTGTATAACAATCTTCTGCAGAGCCTCTATAAATCGCAGGTTCTGACGATCGGTTTCGTATTTGCCGTGATCATGGTGATGTTCGTATTTCTCTATAGATCGTTCCTCATCGCGCTGATCGCGATCGTGCCGAATATGCTCGCGGCGGCAGCGGTCATGGGGGTCATGGGGCTTTTTTCGATTCCGCTCGATATCATGACGATCACCATCGCCGCCATTATCATCGGTATCGGTCTGGACGATTCCATTCATTATCTCCACCGCTTTCGCGTCGAATTTGAGCGTGACGAGGATTACCAGGCCGCCATGAGGCGCTCGCATGGCAGCATCGGACGGGCGATGTATTACACCTCGATCATAATCACATCCGGATTCTCGATTCTCATGCTGTCGAACTTTATCCCGACGATTTATTTCGGCCTGCTGATAGGATTCGCGATGGTCTTTGCGATGGTGGCCAATCTGACTTTGTTGCCGCTATTGCTGATCTGGCTCAAGCCCCTGGGTCCCGAGGCCCGGACACAGTAGACAGTGCGCGTGTGATTCAGTCTGAACGATCTTTTTTTTGCCGTAATTGGACGGCGTTGGGGCGGTCATCACCCGAGGGTTGATACCAGACGCTG